>Ga0209718_1000770_pt1 | contig 40823 bp, 30 predicted proteins | sample AD_JPNAS1_MetaG_FD_184420 | JGI IMG/M metagenome (GOLD analysis project Ga0209718, IMG submission 184420) | Active sludge microbial communities of municipal wastewater-treating anaerobic digesters from Japan - AD_JPNAS1_MetaG (SPAdes) (version 2) | ecosystem: Engineered > Bioreactor > Anaerobic...
CAGCTCCGGCCCCAGCTCCTGAGCCTGTCCCTGAACCAGCACCTGCGCCTGAACCAGCACCTGCCCCAGAACCAGCCCCTGCCCCCGAGCCCGCTCCAGCCCCCCAAGGCGCCCTTTTAGCAGACAACCTAGTCTGCCCCGCGGGCATGGTGCTAATCGTGCTGGATGAAACAGCCACTGTTGACTCCAAGGCCAAACCAAGCTCAGTAGGCTTTTGTATCGACACCCACGAATTTCCTGGCGCTGGTCAAAAACCAAGGGGCGGCGCGTCTAGGGCCACCGCAACCAGCTTGTGCAAAAAGGCTGGAAAGGCGTTGTGCAGTAGCGCCCAATGGTTAAAAGCCTGCGAAACCGGCACACCAGAGGCATCGAAGTGCAACGTGACAGGCGGCGTTCAGCCCGCAGGTTCCTACGCTGAATGCGTAACATCCAACGGTGTGTACGACATGATCGGAAATGTTGGGGAATGGACCTCTGACAACTTCATCAGAGGTGGTGACACCAACGTTGGTGGGATTGGATCTTGTTCCTACAAAACTAAGCGTTTTAGCCCGAAATCCACAGACGGATTCAGATGTTGTGCCAATCCTACAACTCGCTGATCTATCTTGCATCAAGCCTTCAACCACAAGGAGCCAAACAGTGATAGATCGATACACAACTGTGCGCATGCGCAATATCTGGTCCATGAAGAATCGTTGGAATCTTTTTTTGGACGTAGAGCTAGCATATCTTGAGGCTTTAGAAGAAGACAAGATTGCCCCCCAAGGACAAGCTAAAAAAATTAAGGACTTGGTGACCATAGACCCCGACCGGATTGCAGCCCTTGAACAGACGCTTCGCCACGATGTGATAGCGTTTTTGACCCATTTGGAAGAGCAGGCTGGTGAAGCGACCAGATTCCTGCATTATGGCCTTACCAGTTCCGACGTCCTAGATACGGTGTTTGCTCTTCAGCTTAAACAGGCCACAGCATTCATCTTGGAAGAGATGTTAAACCTGATAGATGCGCTGGATGAACTGGCGCAACGTCACAAAAAAACGCCCATTGCAGGTCGTACCCATGGCATGCACGCGGAAGCGACCTCTTTTGGGTTGGTCGTTTTGTCATGGCGGGAATCGGTGATAAGAAGCCACAACCGTCTGATTGCGGCCGCGAACGATATTGCCACAGGAAAGCTGTCAGGTGCCGTGGGCAATCTGGCATTTGGCGACCCACAAAGGGAAAAGCGTGTCCTTGAACGTTTGGGACTAAGGCCAGAACCAGTCGCATCCCAAATTGTTGCACGTGATCGACATGCAGCGCTTTTTGTATCCATGGCCATGGCTGGAAGCGTCTTGGACAACATCGCGACAAACATCAGACACCTGCAAAGGACCGAGGTTGGTGAAGTTTATGAACCTTTTGGCAGCGGGCAGCGCGGCTCATCGGCCATGCCTCACAAAAAGAACCCAGTGCTTTGCGAAAACGTGACCGGTCAGGCTAGGCTTTTGCGTTCATATGCGTTGGCGGCCCTAGAAAACGTACCTTTGTGGCACGAAAGGGATATCAGCCATTCCAGCGTCGAAAGGGTGATTGGTCCTGATGCGACATCGGCTTTAGAATTCGCATGCAAACGGTTGTGCGGCGTGATTAAGGGCCTGACTGTAAATGAAGACGCAATGGCCAAAAATCTGGAGCATTCTGGTGGAATCATCCACTCAGAAGGGGTGCTGTTGGCGCTTGTAAGGTCCGGAATGCGCAGACAAGACGCCTATGCCTTGGTTCAAAGGTGCGCCCTTAAAGCCATGTCTGGCGAGGGTAGCTTCATCGAAAATCTAAAATCAGACGCAGATATCAAACTCAGATTATCTGATGAAGAAATCGATCAGTGTTTTTCCATCAAAGAGCACTTGCGCTGGACTGATGACCTGTATGCCAGGCGCTCAAAAATCACCGCCTAACGCCAAAAACACCTTATCCAGAGCCGCCCTTAAATCCGGATGATAGCGCCGTTTATAATCCCAATCTGTCCAAGCATTCACAGCAGCTAACGCTTTATCTATGCCAATTTTATTCGCAAAACCTCGAATCTCTTCAACCATGTCATAGTTACAAAAATCCGAATCAGGGCTGCCAGATGCTGCATGAACGATATCCTGAAGCAGCGACTCAAGTAACAACAAAACGTCTGCTTCATCACCTTTTGAACTTGCCACATCCTTGGAAAACGCAAGCAATTGGTCAAGGCCCTTTGTTCCAAGCTCCAAAAAAGTCTGAATGAAAGCCCGTCGTTCACCCATTAAAGGGCTATCCAAAAGACGAATCGCTCGACCAGGGCTACCCATGGAAAGCGCCGCTGCATCCACGATTTCAGCCGGTGAAAGCCCACGTTCTTCGGCTATTATGGCAGCCACGTCCTCCGCACTTAACCTGTTGAAATTTAAGGTTATACATCTTGATATAACCGTTCTAGGCAGCACATCTGGATTAGATGAAATCAAAATAAACAGGGTTTTTGAAGGAGGTTCCTCCAAGGTTTTTAATGCCGCATTAGCCGCCTCAAGAGTCATCAAATCTGCATTGTCGATTATCAGGCCCTTCCAGGGGCCAATTAGGGGCTCAAACTGAAGCCGAGGGGTTGCCTGGCGAATCGCATCAATCTTGATAACTCCCTTTTCTGGCTGCAAGATTGCCAGATCGGGAAAGGTGCCTGCATCAACCATGTTACAAGCGCGACACAGACCGCAGGAATCGTTTTCAGTAGGATCCTCACACACTAGGAACGAAAAGAAAGCCAACGCGGTGGTTCGCTTTCCGACCCCTTCAGGTCCTGCAAACAAAAAGGCATGCGGGATACGTTGGGCGCTGACTGTCCGAAGGAGAATGTTCTTTACTCGATCCTGGCCCACGATACCAAAAAACCGCATTCCCAAACCCCTAAAGAGTGGCTCTTAGGCGTTTTATCACACTAAATGCAAATAAAGATAGTTAAGGCTGATTTTTTTCCACGTCCATACTAGAAATTTTGAACGCGTAAGGTTATTATTAGTTCCGATTGTGCCCCTATTTTTGGTGCACTGCTTGCAGGGAGGATCACATGGCTAACAAGAATCACTCAAAATCCTTCTCCTTACTTGTGGCGCTTATTGCTTCAGGTGCGTTGCTTTATGCCTCCTGTGAGGGGGATGGCAAGCTGCCCGATATTGGGGGCTCTGGAGAACAGGACTCCATCAAAGGTGACGCCAACGACATCCATGTCGGGTTGTCTGATGAGGGGCGTCGCGATCTTGGGACCGACACTCCTGGTGATAAGACAGGGCCAGTGGACATCGTCTATGACGAAATCGAGGATGACGCTGACGCTGACGATGACACCACTGTTACTCCCGATTGTCCTGGAAACTTCATGTGTCCATGCGAGCAGGGTGCTGAATGTTACTCGTCGGTTTGTACGCCTACAAACGATAAGTCGGTTTGTTCAAAGCTTTGCAGTAGTGACATGTCATGTCCAGACGGCTGGGTCTGCGAGAAAATTGCTGGTGGCACAGATCCTATTTACGCCTGTGTCCACCCATTCCCGACTCTTTGTCAGCCATGTCGAAACGATACCGAATGCGTGCCTTCGTGGAGCTCAGGTAGCAAGCGTTATCTTTGCATCGACCATGGTGCAGAAGGCAGCTTCTGTGGCGGCCAGTGCAATTTAACCTCTGATTGCCCCAGAGGTTATGACTGTCGGGATGTTCAGTCTGGTACAAGCCTGATTAAGCAGTGCGTTCCTTCGGATGGCCAGTGCGAATGTACCGAAAAATTCAAAAACTCCCGTTTCCTTACAAACTGCTACAACGAAAACGAATTTGGCAGATGTGGTGGTACCAGAACCTGCGACTCCGAGTGCAACGCTAGGATTCCCGCCAAGGAGGAATGCAATCAGATTGACGACGACTGTGATGGGTTTACTGATAACGACGTTCCTGACCTACCCTGTGAGATTACTAACGTCCACGGAACTTGTATGGGCAGTCGCGTCTGTGTTAACGGTCAATACAGCAGGACCTGTACGGGGAGTGCGCCCGGGCCAGAGATCTGTAATGGCATAGACGATAACTGCAACGGCAAAACTGACGAAGGCTTCCCAGATACAGACGGTGATGGAATCGCCGACTGCGTCGACCCTGATATTGATGGTGATGGCGTCTTAAACATCGACGATAATTGTCCATACGTTTTTAACCCAGATCAGGCCAATAATGACGGTGATGACTACGGCGATGCTTGTGATGACGACGACGACAACGACGGTATCCCAGATATCCACGACAATTGTCCCTTGGTGCCAAATCACGACCAAAAGGACACCGATCGTGATGGTATTGGTGACGAGTGCAGCTGTGACATTGATAACGACGGTGTTCCAAACAATAATCGGCTTGATATGCAAGGCAATAAGTGCCCGACCCCAGCTGTTGTTGATAACTGCCCCTTTGATCCGAATGCAGATCAGACGGACACAGATGGCGATGGAATTGGCGACGCCTGTGACTGCGATATCGATGGCGACGGTGTCTCCAACAACTCCGAAAGCAAAGACTGCCCCTTCGTTGAGAAGCCAGATAACTGTCCCTATGTTAAAAATCCAGACCAGGCGGACACTGATGGCGATGGTATAGGCGACCTCTGTGACTGTGACATTGATGGCGACGGTGTCCCCAACAATGGTCATGGTTGCGATCCGATTGCGCCAGAAGATGAAGACAACTGCCCATATGTCCCGAATAAAGACCAAGGCGATGTCGACGGTGATGGTAAGGGCGATTCCTGTGATTGCGATATTGACGGCGACAAAGTGCCGAATAAGGGGTTTGATTTTTATGGTAACGAGTGCCCTGAGGCAGAGGTGTATGATAACTGTCCGTTCCACTACAACCCGGGCCAGGAAAACAGCACTGGTGGTGAATTTGGTGATGCTTGTGACTTTGACTGGGATGGTGACGGTATACCAAATGAACTGGATAACTGCCCGTTAGTACCGAACCCATACCAAGAAGACATGGACGAGGATGGTATTGGCGATGTCTGTGATTGTGATATTGACGACGACGGATGGCCGAATGAGGGTGTGGATTTTTATGGTGAGGCATGTCCCTGGGCAGAGAAGTACGATAACTGCCCTAATGTTTATAACCTCAGCCAAGCCGACTTGGACGGAGACGGTATTGGCGATGCCTGTGACTGTGATATCGACGGCGATAAAGATCCCAACAATGGTCCTGGTTGCGATATCGTACTGGTCGAAGACTGCGCACCAACCAATAAAGAGATTTTCCACGGTCAGATTGAGAAGTGTAACGGCTATGACGATAACTGCGATGACATAACCGACCCTGAAGGCTCAGAAGGGTGCACGTGGTACTACAGAGACGTAGATGGCGATGGCTACGGTGTCGACGGCTCCGAAAGGTGCTTGTGCGAACCTGAAGGCTTTCACACCGCGACTAAGGGTGCAGGGGACTTAAGCGACTGTAACGATGGTAACCCAAACATTAACCCCGGTAGGAATGAGGATTGTTTAACAGGCTGGGATGATAACTGCAACGGTTTGACAAACGAAGCAAATGCCGACAATTGTAAGAACTGGTATTACGACCTAGATGGCGATGGTTATGGTGACGACCAAAACTTTAAATGTTTGTGTGGGGCGCAGGGCTCGTATAGCGTAAGCAAGGGTGGTGACTGCGACGATTCTAACGATTTAGTTAATCCCGGACAGCAAGAAATCTGTCATGATGGTATAGATAACGACTGTAGCGGCAGTCAAAATGACGAAGGTGCCAGGCATTGTACCTGGTTCCACGAAGACAAGGACCGGGACGGTTGGGGAACTAAACTAAGGAAGTGCTTGTGCTTTGGGGAAGGTGATTTCACTGCAGAGCCTCAAAGTGATTACGACTGTGATGACAACAATTCTGATGTTTATCCTAAACGGACAGAAATCTGTGGTAATGGCATAGATGACAACTGTGATGGCATAACCGACAAGGGCGAAAATGCGGAGGGATGCACTCCATATTACTTCGATAATGATAGAGATGGTTTTGGTGTGACTGAAAACATGAAGTGTCTGTGCGGTCCTGAGGGTAGGTACGATACCAAAAAATCTGGTGACTGTAATGACCAGAACGCCAATATCCACCCGGATGCCAAAGAGATTTGTGACGGTATTGACAACGACTGTGATGATCAGGTCGATGAAGATCCTAACAACGATTTATGCGCTCCTACACCTAATGCCAGCATGACCTGCCTATCAGGTCAATGTGAGATTAAGGCCTGTGCTGCTGGATGGTTTAATGTGGACCAAATTCCTAGCAACGGTTGCGAATGTCAACAAGATGACCTGGATAACACTGGTAATACCTGCGGTACGGCTATTGATTTAGGACAGATATCGGATAGTAGTGATATTTCAATATCGGTGGTAGGTAAGATTGTGCCAGTAAATGACGAGGACTGGTACAAATTCCATGCTGTAGACACTCCCGATTCTGGTACGATGGATAATCCAGGTCATGACAAATTCCACGTGCGTGTTAAGGTCTTGAAACCCACTGATGGTAGCATCAAGGTACGAGTGGTCCGTGAAAGCTGTGATGGTACGGCCTCCTATGAGCCGCCATGTCCTGAAGGTGCAACGGACTATCGCTGGTACACAAACCACGTCAACCAAACTAACCAGACGGGACAGGGCAACTGCATCACCCCAGCTCCTGGTGACAATCCATACTGGTACTGCTGCCGAACTGGCGAGTGTGGTGGCGGGCAGGCTCCAGACTCCTGTTGTAGAGGTCAGTATGAGGGTGGGGCAGAGAATAGCTGTACCGGACAGACGCCCCAGAATGTTCGAAACTGCACCGACGAGTCTAATGAATTTTTCGTCAAGGTTTACTGGGCTAAGCCTGCATATGCGACCCAGTGTTCGCAAACCGATTACCAGTTGGAAATCTCGGCTGGTAAGTACCCACCACCATAACGCTCCGTAGATGCTTTTGGAAAGTACCTGCTGCTCTTACTTTCTGATGAATCCTTAAAACCTTGTTCGCGATTTTGGTCAAGGGAATATTGTAATTAGATCTTGGATGCCAGAGGTAAACTGAAAATCCAGGGCTGGTTGGTGGGGACTAAATTCCTAGGATCTGGCGGGCTTGTTGGTGGGTGGCGAGGGGGCGTCCTGCTTGTGCGGCCATTTCGGCTACGTTTTTTACAAGTTCCCAAGAGCCTTGGGCCAAGACTCCCTTGGAAAGGTAGATGTTATCCTCTAGGCCAACTCGCACATGCCCGCCCTTTTCGATTGCGGCCTTGGCTAAAGGCATCTCAAAGCGTCCAACGCCAGCCACAGTCCAAGTCGCGTTTTGTGGGATAGTTGAAAGCAGGAATTCCAGTCTGTCCACTGTCCCGGTCATTGCGCCTGGCACGCCAAGGACAAAATCAAAGTGAAGCGGTTCTGGGATTATGCCTTTCTTGACTAGAGTTAGCGCGTTATCGACGAAACCGGCGTCAAATACTTCAACCTCAATTCTGGTGCCGGCGGTGTTTGCCTTTTTTGCAATCGCCTCAATCATTGGCATGCTGTTTTCAAAGACATCGTTTCCGAAGTTGCATGTGCCTGTAGTCAAGGTGCAAAACTCAGGTGCCAAGTCCAGGGGGCCTGTCCTTTCATCGACAGTCATCCCAACGGCTCCACCGGTTGATACTTGAATGATAACGTCAGGAACTTTTTCTTTTATTGCGGCTATTGCCTTGGCAAAGACATCTTTGGATTGGGTGGCTGAGCCGTCTTCATTTCTTACGTGCAGGTGGATTACCCTTGCACCATGCTCATAGCAGCGCTGGGCCTCAAGGGCCAGTTCTTGGGCGCTGTATGGAACTGCAGGGTTGTCAGCCTTGGTAACTTCTGCACCGCAGATGGCGGCAGTGATTATTAAAGGATTGTTAGACATGGTTCCTCCAAAGTGCACCGATCAATTTCGGCGCTGTAAGGCCAAGGGAGTTATGCAAGTTCCAGTGGCTTTGCATACCACAATGGGTGGGTCCAAAACTTCAGCCTGGGATGGGGTGTTTGGGTCCCTTGAAGAGGCTATGACCTTGGTTGCAACAAATTCCATCTTCCTGGAAGTGCGCCCCTTTTGTGTTATTCTGCCGCGGGCTTCAATGAAATCTCCTGCATATACAGGGGCCAGGAAATCGACGGAATCGTAGGCCCGAAAAAGACCCTCATCACCGTCCAGTCTGATTAACAGCTCGGTGGCAACATCTCCAAAGAGGCCAAGCATTCTGGCACCATCGACTAGGTTGCCTCCATAATGGGCCTCGTGAGCACTGATTCTTAGGCGAATGACGACTTCTTCCATTTGGTAACTCCTTGTTGTTTAAAGGGGACGGGCGATCATTATCAGCGAGAGCCCGACTGGTAGCTTAACAGATCGCTCAATTGGCAACACGATTGGAGCGATTCGTTCATAAAGGGACAATTGGCCAACTGGCAGGCGCTGTCTTTTTAGGATCTTGCCGTTTAAAAGCCAGCCAAGTACGCCCATGGCGTTAAAGCTGAAGATGGTCTCTACCTCAAAACCTGTTTTGGCTGCCAAGTCTCTAAGGCCTGCCTCATCGTAGCGCCGGAAGTGGCCAAGATTTTGGTCAAGAGCCGAATAAAGCCGTGGTCCGGCTGGGACCAGCAGCACCAAGCGCCCGTTGGTGGCCTGCAGCGCCTTTTTCATGTTTTCCAAGGCTGAAACATCGTCTTCAATGTGCTCCAGCACGTTTAGGCACACCACGGTGTCAAAGTTACCATTGACCAATTCATCTGGGATTGGGGTTGATGCATCCCAGACTTGGTGCGCAAAGCCTTCATATGCCGCAAACTGCAGTGCCATGCGCGTAAGTGAGCTTTCATGCACGTCGGTTGCAGTCACACTGGCACGCTGCAGCAAGAATCTGGTTATGTTTCCAGTGCCGGCGCCAACTTCCAATATCTTTTCACCAAGGTACGGAAGGATCGTTTCATACATGTGTTGATTGAAACGCTCCAGGGCATTCATCTTGGTCAGGGTCTCCTGGACGATGTCTTCTTGTAAGTAATCGTTATCCAGGGCCGCGTACTTCAGTATGCTCCAAAGCGCCTCAAAACCGTCTTTGACGCCTATCTTTTTGCCTTCTGCATATGTTCTGCCACTGTAGCTTATTGGAACTTCATAGATGCGATATCGCATCCTAGCCACCTTGGCTGTAATCTCGGGTTCAATCCCAAATCGCTCGCTTTTTAGCTTTAGACCCTTGATTACATCGGCTCTAAAGGCCTTGTAGCATGTCTCCATGTCTGTAAGGTTCAAGTCGGTAAAGGCGTTTGAAAGCAGGGTCAAAAAGCGATTGCCGACGGAGTGCCAAAACAGCAGGACTCGCCTGGATTCGCCGGCATATCGCGAGCCATAAACAACGTCGGCGCGTCCATCGAGGATTGGGGCCAGCACCTTGATGTAGTCGTTTGGATCGTATTCAAGGTCGGCGTCCTGGATGATAATGATATCGCCTGTGGCGGCGGCGAAACCGGTGCGTAGGGCGGCCCCCTTTCCGCGATTGACCTCGTGAAACAGGCTTCGAACAGTCGCTTCTTTGATTCTGGCTGCAGGCACCCCTTGCTCGGCCATCAACTTCTTCCAGTCAGTTTCGAGCATGGCTACCAAGTCAGTGGAGCCATCGGTAGAGCAGTCATCAACTAAGATGAGTTCCTTGCGAAGGCCACCTTCAAGCTTGACGTTGAGGACTCTGGCCAGGATTGCCAAAATAGTTTGGCGCTCGTTATAGACCGGAATGATGATGGATAGCGTTTTCACCGGCGATAACCTCCTTGTGGACGCGGCGGACGGCCCCGCCCGCTACGGCGCGGCCCTTTGTATCTTTCGTCACGGTAATCCGACTCATCTTGGAGTGAGCCCAGGAATTCAACAGCCCATGTGTCGCCTCTAAGCAGCGAATCAATGAGCGAAGCTTGGTCTTCGACGTCTTCCAAAAACACGGTCGCGGCGCGCCCAATTCTTTCAGGCTTTTCCATGCCGGTTCCACCTACTGGCGCGACCTTAATGCGGGTTGAGGCATCAATGGCCATGTTATTGCGAAGGCGGTCTTGCTTTGCATTGGCCACTTGGATTCCAGTTAAGCCTATGGTTTGAAAGATGGTGTCTCCAAACGAAATGCCTCTGCTTCGATCATAGGGATGCACGGCGATAGTGGCTGCATCTGGGGTTATTTCCAGTACATCATTTGTTGTTTTTGGAGGCTTAATGCTCCAGTTATCGAAAATCTCGGTGTCTCTTGGAATCCAGACCAGACCGCCGCGGTCAACTTGGAATAAAACTCCGAAAAAGAGCTTTAGTCTGGCGCCAAAACGGCTTTCTTGTGCGGTTTTAATGGGCGGAGGTTCGCCTATGCCTAAAAGACACACTCCGTCTAAGCCAGCCTCTATGCATGAGCCCAATATAGGGTCAAGTTCCTCTCCCTTGGGAACAGCAACGTACAAGTCCACAATCATGTCAACACCCCTTTAGATTACGAAATTTACCAGTCTGTCTTTAACCACGATTACTTTACGGATTGGATTGCCTTCCAAAAGTCGTGCAATTCGCTCGTTTTGCATGGCTGCCTGCTTTAGTTCTTCGTCGCCAGTGCCCTTGGCAACTAGCATATCTGCTCTGAGTTTTCCGTTGATTTGGATGACTACCTTGACCTCGTCATCGACGCAAAGTGTTTCGTCGTAGTCAGGCCATGGATGGTTGCAAATCGAAGGCTCGTGGCCCAGCTTTTCCCACATTTCTTCGGCTATGTGTGGTGCGAATGGGGACAGCAAAAGCAAAAGCTTTTCAATGACTTCGCGATAACGCAGTTCATCTTTATAGGCCTCGTTTACCAGAGTCATCATCTGGGCAATTGCAGTGTTAAATCGCAGTTTTTCAATGTCTTGCGTTACCTTGCGGATGGTTTTGTGCAGCGTCTTTTTCAGTTCCAGTGGCGGCTCTTCATTGCTGATTTTGCCATCAAGTAGGCGCCAGACGCGGTCCAAAAAGCGTTTTGTGCCAACGATTCCCCTTGTGTTCCAGGGTTTTACAACCTCGATCGGCCCCATGAACATTTCATAAAGCCTCATTGCATCGGCGCCATATTCCTTGATCACGTCATCTGGATTAATGACATTTCCAAGAGATTTCGACATTTTCTGGCCGTCTTCACCCAGGATGAGGCCTTGGTTAAACAGCTTTTGGAATGGTTCATTTGTTGAAACGATACCTAGGTCGAACAAAACCTTGTGCCAGAATCGAGCATAAAGCAGGTGGAGCACCGCGTGTTCTGCGCCCCCAATGTATAGGTCAACTGGCATCCAGTATTTTTCCTTTTCTGGGTCGACTGCCACTTCATCGTTATGGGGGTCGATGTAGCGCAGATAGTACCAGCAGGAGCCGGCCCACTGTGGCATGGTGTGGGTTTCCCTTTGCCCAATGATTTCACCGGTGTCGGGGTCTTTGTATTGGACCCATTCATCTATGGTGGCAAGTGGAGATTCGCCTGTGCCGGCTGGCTGGTAAGATTCGACCTGGGGCAGCGTTACTGGCAGTTGTGATTCTGGGACCGCAATGACTTGTCCGTCGGGCAGATGCACCAGTGGGAAGGGTTCGCCCCAGTAGCGCTGGCGGGAAAAGACCCAGTCCCTTAAGCGATATTGGATGCTTGCCTTGCCTAGGCCCTTGCTTTCAAGCTCGGTGGTGATCTTTGCCTTGAATTCAGCCGTTGGCATGCCGTTGTAGGGGCCAGAATTTACGGCATAGCCTTCCTCGCAAAAAGCCTCATCTGCGACTCCTACCGGTGTTTTTTGGGGCGACACCACTTCGATAATCGGGAGCCCGAATGTCTTTGCAAAGGCAAAGTCGCGCTCATCGTGGGCTGGGACTGCCATGATGGCACCTGTTCCATAGGTGATGAGGACGTAGTCGGCGACCCAGATGGGAATGCGCTGGCCGTTTACTGGATTGATGGCGTATGCGCCTGTGGCGACTCCGGTTTTTTGCCTGGTGGTGTCAGTTCTGTCGATGTCTGAAAGCTTGCCTGCTTTAGCGATGTAGGTTTCTACGGCTTGCTTTTGGTTGGTGGTTGTGATCTTTTCGACCAGTGGGTGTTCTGGGGCCAAGACCATATAGGTGGCGCCAAAAAGGGTGTCTGGTCTGGTTGTAAAGACGCGGATTGTTTCGTTGTGGCCGTCGACTGTGAAATCGACCTCGGCACCTTCGGAGCGGCCGATCCAGTTTCTTTGCATTTCCTTGATTGGTTCCGGCCAGTCAAGGTCGTCTAGGTCTGCCAAGAGCCGATCCGCGTAGGCGGTGATCTTTAACATCCACTGGCGCATGGGGCGCCTTTCAACAGGATGGCCGCCTCTTTCGGAGACGCCGTCGACGACCTCTTCATCTGCCAAGACGGTTCCAAGTGCAGGGCACCAGTTGACTGGGATATGAGTCTGATATGCGAGGCCCTTTTTAAAAAGTTGCAGGAAAATCCACTGGGTCCATTTGAAATACTTTGGGTCGGTGGAGTTGATCTCGCGGTCCCAATCGTAGGCCAGGCCTAGTGCTCGGATCTGGCGGCGGAAGGTGTCGACGTTCTTTTTGGTTGTAATGGCTGGGTGGATGCCGGTAGCTAGGGCATATTGTTCGGCTGGTAGGCCAAAGGCGTCCCATCCCATGGGGTGAAGGACGTTAAAGCCGTTCATTTTTTTGAATCGAGCGACGATGTCTGTGGCGGTGTATCCTTCGGGGTGTCCGACGTGTAGGCCGGCGCCGGAGGGATATGGGAACATATCGAGGATGTAGTACTTTGGTTTTGAGCTGTTATCGTGTGCGGCGAAGGTTTTGTTTTCAAGCCACCAGTCTTGCCACTTTTGTTCAACGGCGGTGAAATCATAGTTGGGATCGTGTTCAATCATCAAAGGTCTCCAGTTAAACGCCCAAAAAGTCAAGGCGGCTGATTCTAACCTCTATTGCAGATTTTAGCGAAAGGGATCCTACCTCAGGGGGTTCGAGCCAGCCCCAGTCGTCACGAAGCGGCCCTGAGCCAGTCTCCTGTTCCCTGATCCTGTCCCTGTTCCTGCTAATTAGCATGTTATGGTTCCAGATTGTTTGTTCTTTTTTGCGTTTTATCTCTTCGTTACAGTTTTAAAACATGTCCGTGGGCATCCTTCCGGGCCCAAAATCTCCCGTAGCCACCCCGACTGTCTCTTAGTGACATCGTCCGGGCGAAAGCCGCCATGAATGGCGGCGGTGTTTATGCCCGGACGGGCCGCTGCGCGGCCTTCATGTCAGCTAAGTAGCCCCCAAAATCACCGCCATAATCGTGAGCCGGCCGTCGATGAACCGTTGGAAAGGGGATTTTGCTCATCTGCGGCGTTGCCTTCGCCAATTTGAGACTCGATGTACGGTCAAGTACACCTTCACTCAAATTGGCAAAGGCGCCTTGCATATGAACCTGTCTCGCCAGCCTTCGTCATCGACTAGACGGTGATTTTGGGGGCGCCGTCGGGTCCCGGCAACTCCCGATAGCGCCCTCCAGGATTGCCCCCGGACCATGTTGCAGGGTGCCCTCTCGACCTCTTTTTAGCTCCAAATCCTGCAGATCAGCATCTTCCTGCCCCTGTCCCTGTCCCTGTCCCCTGTCCCTGGCCCCGCCCTTGACACCGCCGGCCTCTGGCAACATATTGACTGGCCCGTTTCGAGGGAACTCTTGTGTGGCCTTATGTAATTCAACAACCGTTTCAGGTTGGGACCTACGGCGTGATGATGGCTGTGGGGTTTCTGACGGCTTTTTGGCTTTTGGTTCGGGAGCTTCGGCGGCGTAATATCGACGTTAAAGTTGCCGAAATTACCATTTTCTTGGGCATATTGGGTGGCGTTGTCGGCGCTAAATTGGCCTATATGCTGACGGAAGCTGATGAGTTTGTGTGGCGGGATCTGTTTTCTGGTAGTGGGCTTACCTGGCATGGTGGCCTTATTTTAGCTGCTGTTTTTATCATCGTTTATTTTGCGGCTAAACGCTTGCCGATGCTGGTGATGCTGGATGCTGTGGCTCCTATGCTGGCGTCTGGATATGCCTTTGGGCGGATTGGTTGCCAGTTGGCTGGAGATGGCGACGTGGGGATTCCGTGTGTGCCTGGCTCTTTTGCCGATAATTTCTGCATGACTTATCCGCGGGGGATAGTTCCATCATCATGTGAGGTTGGTGGGCGGTTTTATGAGGTCTGTCCGGCGAATGCGATGGATCCGACTTGGCTTCCAGTCCACCCTACTCCTATCTATGAATCGCTGACTAATTTTGCCTTGTTTGGACTTTTGTGGGCCATTCGACGCAAATTTCGTAGGCCTGGATTTTTGTTCGCAATTTATCTGGTCATAGCTGGATTTTTGCGTTTTGGGATTGAATTCATCCGTGTTAGCGAGGGGCGACCAGACCGCTTCCTTGGCCTGCGTGACGCTCAGCTAATCGCTTTAGGCGAAGTGCTGCTTGGCCTTATTATTGCGGCTTGGACATATTTTCGAACTGTTCCCAAGAACCAGGAGTATGGCATTTTAAAGCCGGCAGAATCGGTTGAATCCGTGTGACCCAAAATCAGCTAAGACATTGGCTTTTTTGATGCCCGTTCAATATGATCAGGTGCTTTCTTGATAAGAGGTTAGCTATGCGTCGGTTTTTAGCTTTTTTAGTGCCGGTGCTCGTGGTTGTGGCGCTTGGATGTTCTGGGAAAGGAGACTCGCCTCAAGACATCTTTGGGGAGGACAGCACAAGTGATTCACAAGACACGCTTGATGCTAGGGACGCTGAAATGGATTCTGGGGATGTCTTAGACGTGGATGTTGACCAGGGTGACTTGCCTGATGACTCGGTTGATGACTTGGGCGATGACCTAGAGGTCCCATTTGAATGCCCTAGCGACTTGGACTGGCCGAGCGCCGATGATGGCACCAAGAAATTTGGCCTGACCATGTTTCACTGGAATATTCAGTATGTAGCTGGTGGACTGGAGGGGTCATGGGAAAACGAAACTATAAGCATCTGTAAGGATATGTTCGGTGATCACGACATGTGCGTGGGTTGGACAGATGAGGTGTTGTTGGACTGGATAATCGAGGTTTCGTTTCAGCCAATCCTTGATTTGTATCTGAAACACCCAGACTGGCGGGCCACCTTTGAGATACCTGGCTTGATGATTGAAGTGATGCAGGACAGGCATCCAGAAGTACTTGAAAAGCTTAGATGTGCTGCAAACAATGGGCAGATCGAGCTTGTTAGTTTTCACTGGTCTGACCAGCTGTTTTTGGCCTTTCCTGCGCGAGATCTTGAGTGGTCGATTGACTACAATCGCGAGATTTTCAAGCAGGCAGATCTGCCATTATCAAAGGTCGTTTTCAACCAGGAAGGGCAATCTGGAGTTGGTAAGCATCGCATCATGGCAACAAAGGGCTATACCATCGATGTGATGCATGAGAATCTGTACAAGTACCACCAGCAAGGTGAAGTCGAAAAGGGCGTGTGGCCAGTCTATGAAAGCACCGGACCAGGCGCCTCGCAACCAGTAAAGGTGGTGGTCAGTGGACCTGTAGATCCCGCAGCAGAGATCAGTGTGGAGTGGACCTTTTTTGACGATGGTGAAGTGCTGGCAACCCCTTTGAATCCTTACCTAGCACCAACACAGCCGGAGCCGGACTGGTCCGAAGTCCGTAAATTTGAGCGAAAACTGCAAGAACTGGCTGATCAAGGCTACATTCACACGACAATCACTGACTATATTGAACGTTTGAATAAGCTTGGCATAACACCCAAACCGCTGTTGCCAATCGCGGATTCAACTTGGCAACCTCCCAGCACTGATGGAATTTCCCGCTGGATGGGCAAGATGGGGATTTTGGCCTACTCGCTGCATGAAAATGACAACCTGATTCGCACCATGAACTATGAGGCGTCGACCTGCCTAGCGGCCGTGGATTTATTGGCCCAAATAGCAGAAGGAGAAGGTCACGATGTGACTGCGGCCAAGCAGCTGCTTAAAACGGGCTATCTTCATCTGATGAAGGCTCAAGTCTCTGATGCCACTGGCATAAATCCTTGGAGGGGCGAATGGATTTATGGTTTTGAAAACAATGAAGACGCCTTAGCCGCTTGTAATGAGGCTAAAACCACCCTCTTGGCTGTTTTAAACAAGTCGCCCGTTGTTGTTGACCTCGATGAGCGAAAACTGGCAGATTCAATGAGGCCCCAGTTCCAGTTGCGCCAGACAGATCCGGCTGACGTCCCGTTCAACCTAGAGATTACTTCCCCAGGCCGTACGGTGACTGCCAGCTGGGCGGATGATGGCAAACTCTATCTGCTTGAGTTAGCAATTGGTGCAAGCGACGACCCGTCAGGACAGGACCGCGCTAAGCGGACAGTTTCGATCAAAATGCCTCTTGCTGGCGGGCTTTTAAAGTACAGCCCAGCCTTGGTGGAAGACGCCATTGTTGAGATTCCACTGGCTGATTTCGACCTGCTGGCAAAACAGATTTTCCTGCCTCTTGCAAACGGACTTATTGGACTGGGTCCAGACCTGTGGCTGATCAAGTCCTGTCGTGATGTTCATATTGCCGCCAGGGTCGAGTCTGATACCGGAGATTTCATTGAGTTTACAGATGAAACTGTCCCTCCAGAAGGAGGTGTGACGTGGCGGTTTTATATCTTCGACGGTCAGGCCGAAACTGCGCTTTATTTGGCTCGCGCCTTAAATACACATCCCCATGTTTTATTGAGCAATTTCGAATAGCTAGTGAATTTAAGCGCTAAACCTCAGGAGGCCGTTTTTCCAGAAATGGCCCCAGATCATTTGGTACGCATAAAGGCAACCTTAAAGGGCCTTGATTGTCGGCGTCGAACAAAGCTCGATAACCGGCTGTCAGGCTGATGACCCTTTTTATGTAACGGGTCGTTTGCCGAAATGGCAAAACCTCAACCAACAAATCTGTAGATAAATGTCTGAAATTGCGATGGAAACGCTTACCTGAGCCAGATCCAGCGTGATACCCAACCAGCACCAGAGGTAGATGACCTTGAAACAGGCTTTCAAGCTCTTGCAACAAAGCAGCACCAATCATGATATTGCTGGAAGGTCGCCCAACAGTTCGCGCAAGTTTTGGGTCCTGCAGGGATATGGTTGCCACGTTGCGGGCGGTAGTACGTAGGAGCTGCATCAACCCAATGGCCCCTGCGCTTGAACGAGCCCTTGGATTAAAACCGCTTTCAACTTGCATCACCGCGTAGATCAAGGCTGGGTCCACACCTGTCTGCTCGCAAGCGGCCTGCACCTCATTTAAAAACGGTCTTTTGAAACGGTCAGTTAGCTGAAGGTTGACATCTGAATCAAGACCACCTCTAAAAAACTCACGGTGGTGTCTTGAGCTTATACCCATGGAAAGCAGCAATTGAATATCAGCAGTGTTCAGCATCCCACGGTAGGCCAAAGTTATAAGCTGTTCACGCGCCTTCGCGGTCATTCCAAGGCGCCCCATCCAAATAGCACCCAAGGAGGCGTTTGATTCGTCGGTCTGGCGCTTTAGGTCGAGGTCATCAAGCTGAACGTCTACCCCCTGAAGTTTAGAGGCCGCCAAAACCCCGTAGTAAGACCAAGGGTCGCCACTTGCCACCCTCATAAGTTCCCCTTTAGCCTCGAAAGACCGCCCCAGGTGCTCAAGAGCGACGGCTCTAAAATATCGAAATCGTTCGGCCTGGCCAAAAAGCAGACAATCACCAAAATCTAGGCGAGTAAGGGCGGATTCAATAATATCCAGGGCTTTTTGGAACTCGCCATAAACCATGGCGTTTAAAGCAAGTTCCCAGCGAATTTCAGGACCATAGCCGCCTTCTGGATGCTCTTTTAAACAGGTGGTCAACAGGGCTTCAGCCTCATCTGTTTTTTTAAGTCGGGTCGCGGCCTTGGATGCCTCAAAGGCGGCATCAGCAGCAAACGGTCCGTGACCATCTAATAATTCCATAAAAACATCAAAGGCTTTGGGGTCATCGTTGGTTAACACTAAGGCACGTCCCAATGAAAAGGCAGCATAGTCTTTAATCCAGGGGTCGACAGCCACAGATACTGCTAACTCAAGATCTTCGACTGCCTTTGCCCTCGTTTTACGAACGGCCCTGTGGGCAATCCCAGAGATGAGATGAGGCAAACCTGGGTCGATCTTTTTCAACGCTTTCGGCCGCTTACGAGCAGCATTACCCATTGTTTTCAAGGCTTTGCCCTTTGCATGGATCAGCTCTCTCAATTTCAGGTGAGCTGGCAGGATGGGGGCATCCATCTCCTGCAGTGTCGCCCCTGCCTTGTCCTGGCACGAGCGATTAGGGGCATACAACCACGCCAAAAAAGCCTCTGACTGGGCACGCTCCAGATTTCCTAAAGCCTTTGTAACGTCAACTCGAAGCATCCTGGCGCTAAACAGCACTTTCCCGGGTAATTCATCCTCTAGCAAATCGTTGATTACAACCTCGGCTGCAGCTGGGCGCCCCTCGGCTAGCAAGGCTTTAGCCAATAAAAGTCGCGCACTTACAAAGCTACCAGAGGTCATGGATATCGTGCCCAAGGCGGCTCTAGCTCCAGATGTGTCACCATTTTTAAGCATCAACGAGCCTGCTTTAAAGTGGGCGATATCCGCAAGTGGGGTGTCAGCTAAAGCCAGATATGTATCAATGGCCTCTTTTGTTTGGCCAGCATCTTCCAAAACTCCAGCGGCCACAAAACCACGGACAGGCCCAGGAATATCAGCGATTTCCTTTGCCAAGTCCTCCAAAGCCTCGCCAAACTCGCCGTTTTGGGCCTTTTGGAGCACATCGCTGAAAGCAGGTGATGTCTCGCTAAACAGTGTTGGTTGCGCGTGAATGCTTACAGGAAGTGCTGCAGCTAAAAAAGCAGCTAATCTCAATGAAATTGTCAACTTTTGGTAAGCTCTAGCCGAATGCATTGCTAAAAATCCCATCAGTTAACACCACAGTGCCTGTCCCCACTCGCCTAATTCATGGGAAAAGCTCTAATTCCTGTAAGGTCACGCGAGCCGCCTCCAAAATTGGCACCTCTTCCTTAGCAGCTCGCTGCTGAACATATCGAAATGCAAACTTAAAACGAACCGCTGACACAGATTCCGCAAGCTCAATGTCCCCAACAGAGAACATAGTCTTGCCCCTTCGAAGCGCTGTTTTTGTGCAATCTTTTTCAGTTACAGAAGGGCCGATATCGATGATGGTCTTACATACAACCAAGTACGATTCCATGAATGGCAGCAAAACAGCGGAGCGATCAGCCAAAAATTCCGTAGCACTGGCTGGCACTGAGACCTGGCCATCTGCAACCTCGATTAAGCCTGCTTTGGTGAATTTATCGATGAATTTTTCAAAAAGCGCCTCAAAGGACTCCCCAGGAGCGTAAATGAACTCCAGTTTGAAAATTGTCGAAAGATTTAAGCACCTTTGACGTATGTTTTCTAGCGATTCTTGGGTGGGCGTGGCTAAAAGAGCGGTCGCCAAAATTGCATCACCTACAAAGAAGTGAATGATGCCATTTTTGTAATAATCCAGTGCCATTCGACCTGTTGGCTTAACTGAAAGCACTATATTTCCATCAAGTTCACTTACGTTTATTTGATTTCTTAAGCTACCTAGGACGTTTTCAATATCCTCTTGAAATACGCGGCCTATGGCTTGGGCGCTGTCTGACTCAGGGATGGGCCAAAGACCGGCGTTGTCCAGTTTTTCAACAATTTGATCGGCAAAAAGGGCCTCTTTTTCAGCTAGTTCAGCTATTAAAGCCCCAAACCGGTCTAAAAGCTGGGAAAGTTCAATACCTCTGCGGCGGTGGATTATCAAGGCAAAAGCCACAAGATGATAAGGGGTTACCACAAAACAGCGATCTATTCGATGCATCACGTTAAAGGCAAATCTGCGTACAATTTCAATAGGCACTGACTCGCCCTGAGCAATTGGCATCTGCACGTTTTGCTGACGTAAAAAATCAAGCACCCCCATAGGTTCATTAAATTGCACGTACATACGGCCATATCTGGTGGCTAAAACTTTGGCACTTCTGGCCAATCCAAGGGCGTTTTCCTTAGTTTTGCTTTGACCAAGACTTTCTCGGTTATATGCGGGTTCTTCGACCACTTTTTCATAGGTCACTGCAGCCGGTACAATGTTGACATCTGGAGCGGCACCAGTGGCCACCGCATTGATGACCATGGATAGCATGCCTAGGCGTGGGGTAATAGCCTTTCCAGTGCGGCTCCTAGTACCCTCCACAAACATTTCAATCCAGTAGCCATCTTTTAAAAGCTTGCGGACATAGTGGCGCAACACCACAGAATCAAGAATGTTTCCCTGAATAGACCTTGGAATAAAAAAGGCACCTGACCTGCGAAAGATGGTACCCATGGGCCAAAAAGTCAGGTTGTCGCCAGCAGCTATGTGAGGTGGAATCAGGCCATGGGTATAAAAAACCAGCGAGTAGACCAAGTAATCCATGTGGCTTCTGTGTGATGGAATCAAAACTATGGGGCCGTTCCTGGCAGCCTCTCGGATGGCGTCAAGGCCTTGTGTATCAACGGCAATTCCAGTGAAAATCCGTTGAAATAGCAAACCAATGGTGGTTGCAAAGGTCTCAAGCCAGTTGAACCTAAAGTCAGCTGCCATTTTCCTTAATTTTGACAAAGCCCTAGCCTCGGTCGCTTTTGGAGTCATCCCAAGCTCAGCGGCTACGGCAGCAACGTCAGCAATAAAGGGCGGCGTTCTGGATATTTCGTCAATAATGCGCTTGGCGCCCTTTAAAACTGGGCCTCTGATGGCCTTGGATTCCAAGAGGAATTCTTTGGCAAGCGCAAAACGAAGACGGGAACTGAAGGTGGCTGGGTCGCCTTCGTCGTTTGCAACAAACTGAGCCAACTGCACAGGATGACCAACGCGAACTTGGGCGCGTTTAAAGTTGCGCAAAAACGAAAGAAATTTGCGTAATCGACCGGGAGATTGAGGATCGCCAAGGAGGACATCTATCATCGAGCGCCGATAAGATTCTGGCTTCTGATCCCAGATTACCTGTAGCGGAATCAGTGTAATTGGTGTGGGACATCGTGATGACAGTTCAACGAAGGTGTCTAAAAACGGGTCTTTAGTATCACCACCCCATTGAATAAGGGTGCGTTCTCTTTTCAAAAACAGTAGGCTCGGTTGTGCAAGCTCAAGCGCCCTTGCCAGCCCCTCCTCGCGGCTTTCTTTTCGCTTCCAAAGCCTGGAAATTTTTCGGCCAAATTCACTAAAAAAACCTTTAAGGGGTCTAAACCAAACCAAGTCAACATCGGGGGCAAACTTGACTAGGGGCAGTGCAAACCGCAAAAACGCGAAATTAAAAAACAGGTAATCCAAAAGGCTGTGAGTGTCCAAGACAAACACAGGTACATGACCGTCGCTGGCCTCACGGATTGTATTTACAGCTGTATCGTCGAAGCGAACGTCCTTGAAAAAGGCAGAACCTAGCCAACGTAGCAGCGGACCAGGGCGCTTAACCATCCTGGACGGATGCTTGAATTCATCGCGATTCCCCATATGCCCTGAGGGTTTTTGTGTGTCCTCGGCAGATTTAATAGGGGTTGAAGACAACAGGTTACCTCCAAAAACCGAAAGGGGATTATAACCCGGAAACAGACCTTCTTGTTATAGACCCAAAATTCCCCCTGCCTCCTGGCCCTGTCCCTGCCTCCTGTCCCTGTCCCTGCCTCCTGTCCCTGTCCCCGCCTCCTGCCTCCTGGCCCTGCCTCCAACTCGGAGATATTGGGTGGACATATGTTTAAAATTCTGGCATCCTTTCATCTGGTTTACTGAAGAAATTTACCATGTTTAGTACTTTAGCAACCATTGAGCATGCGCTAACCCGTGTTTAGGAGCGGTTATGATGAATTTTCAATCTTTCCTGTCACATCATGGGGTGCTTTTTGCACTACTAGTGTCTATGGTCTCAATTGGTTGTGGGGGGTCAAAAAACCCTGGCGCGAATGAACAAGAAGACGTGCCAATCGTTTTCAACACACCAGATACGTACAAAGACTCGGATAGCACCGCCCCTGACGTACGTGACTCGCATGTGGACGATGACGCTGTCGACGCCTTTGACCTGGATAGCGAACCTGAAACTACAACGGACAGATTGACGCCTGGAGACGAACTTTCCACAGATGATGGATCCACCTCAGATGATGGCACGGATGCCGACGTGCTGGGTCCATGTGCGCCAAACGACGCAAATTGCGTATGTGAAAGGGATGATGATTGCGACCAAAGCTTTAATCAGCCTTGTCTTGTCAACAGATGTGATCAAGGGCGCTGCAGGCTGGATCCGCAACCTTTGGAGGGCCAAGCGTGTGATGATGATAACGCCTGCACTACTGGGGACACTTGCCAAAATGGCGCTTGCGTGGGCGCAAACTTCATCTGCCAGTGTCAAAATGACGAAGAATGCGATAACGGCAACCCATGTACCGATAACTTTTGCAGAAACGGTTACTGCGCCTGGGATTACAATACCGCACCATGTGACAACGGAGACCCCTGTACCACCAATGATTTCTGCTCAAACGGCAGGTGCGTCGAGGGGGACTTCATCTGTGAGTGCCGAAATGATGGTCAGTGCAACGACAACAACCCATGCACGACTGATCGCTGTTCCTTAGGGCATTGCCAACACGATTTCAACACTGCGCGCTGTGATGATGGCGACCCTTGTACTAAAAATGACACCTGCAGCAACGGTGTGTGTGTGCCTGGTGAGTTTATCTGTGATTGCAGAGTCGATTCCGACTGTGACGACGCCAATCCATGTACCAACGATAGTTGTGTCTCGGGGTCATGCCGTTACATAAACAATACAAATACTTGTGACGATGGTGATGAATGCACTGTAAATGACAAATGCATCAATGGGGTCTGCACCGGAACGGACACTTGCGAATGCAGAAAGGACGAAGACTGCCCAGGTGCCAACCCTTGCTATAAGGCCACTTGTCAGTTAGCAACGCACACATGTGTCTATCAAATTCTAACAGGGCCTTGTGATGATGGTGATGTCTGTACTGTTGGTGATTATTGCGAAAATGGCGTCTGCGTCCCAGGTGAGGACAGGTGCGAATGCCGCGTGGCTACAGACTGCGAAAAAAATCCCAATCCTTGCTTAGATACCGTGTGCCAGTCAGACTATACCTGTGGGACTAGGCCAAAAACCGGCCCCTGTGACACCGGAAAGCCTTGTACTAGCGGGGATTACTGTAGCGCAGGAGTATGCGTTGCAGGACAGGCAATATGTGTTGATTGTGGCGATGGGGCCTGTTTTAGACCTGATGAGAACTGCTTGAATTGCCCGGCCGATTGCGGCCAGTGTCCGCCCAACGAAACCGACTGTGGCAACGGATTCGACGATGATGCTGATGGGCTGACAGATTGCCTCGATCCTGATTGTGTTGGGGTGGCCCCCTGTCCTCAGACAAGCTGCGAAAGACTGGAGGGCACGCTTGCCTGTGGCGGCCAACTAACTGGGCAGTACAACAGTGTAAGAAGGATAAGCGGGACTGGCTGCGGCAAAAGTATGGGATATTACTGGAGCAAAGTCTTTTCCTTTACTGCCCCACATACAGGCACTTTAAAGGTGCAAGTCACAAACACCAGTAACCAAACGGACAAGTTCAATGTTTTCATTTTGGGTGGTATTTGTAATGCAGAAACCTGTCTTGCATTAGGCTGCAACGGCGCCACTGAATGTCCAAATCCATGGGCTCAGGTCACAATGATCAAAGGCGCCCAATATTTCTTTGTAGTCGGAGACGACAATCCCCCAGATAGCGGCCGCTACTCCATCCAAGCAATCTGTGAATAAACCCTGGCCCTGTCCCTGCCCCCGCCCCTGTCCCTGCCCCTGCCCTGCCCCCGTCCCTGCCCCCGTCCCTGCCCCCGTCCCTGCCCCTGTCCCTGTCCTCGCACTCCGTCCCCGCCCTCGATTGACTCTGCCCCCTCAAAATCAGATACTTGCATGTCTCCAACTTTCCCTTGGGAGGGTTCATGTTGCGCAAAATTTTTACCTTCACTGCCATAGCAGTACTGATTTCTGGGTGTGATCAGGCCGATATTGACAGAATCAATGACGCCATTGCCCACTGGGATTTGTCACATCTACACGAGCTTTTTCCGCAGGATACCCAGAATCAGGATGGCGACGTATTTGATGATGCAGATATAAAGGAGCCTCAACAAGACATCAAACAAGACACCGATGTCAAAACATCGGATCTCCTTAACCCAGACGACTCAGATGTGGAGCATCCCCCAGTAAGCCACATTTACCTGATTGTTTACCAGGATGACCTGAAACAAGCGGCAATGAACTACGCAGAATACCGCAGATCATCTGGCTATGCAGTTGAAGCTGTTTCAGTTTCAGAGCTGGTAAGTGGTGGTCTGCAGCATAACTCCTTGGTGGTGCCAATTCACGAAAAGGTGTCCTCGCTGCTAAGAAGTATTGCCTCAGTTGGGGACACATTCCTTTTGCTTATTGGTGATGCCCCGGCCGAAGGCGAGGAAACCGCAGGCAAAATCCCAGCTGTAGAGTGCACCAACGATACTATCGGCCAGACTGGCTGCTGGACTGACAACACATACGGCGACTTAGATGGGGATTTAGTCCCGGATATCGCAGTCGGCCGAATTCCGGCGACAACCGTTCAGCAAGTCGAGGCATATCTAACCAAGGTAAAGGCACATGAGTCCACGTATGAGGTCGGCGAATGGAATCGCAGGGTCTCGATTTACACCGGCGAGGCCAATTTTGACCCCACCATCGACGAACTGCTGGAATACGCTATGTTTGCAGGATTAAAGGAAGTGTCCCATGATTTCGATATCATAGGCGCTTACGACAACGTCAATAGCAAGTATTACTATACCCCCTTTGAGGATAAGGTCATCGACCTGTTTAATCAGGGCAATTTAATGACCATTTATGTGGGTCACGGCTCTGAGGAGTGGACTCAGGGGCTGACTGCCGATCAGATCGAGCAAATTTCGTGCGATCATCGTGAGGCCATTGTCTTTTTCTTTGCTTGCTACGCTGGTAATTACACCAAGGCCACCAACAGCCTTGCGGAGACTTTGGTTTGGCATACTCGTGGAGCAGTTGCAACTATTGGGTCAACAGATGTGTCTCACCCTTATGGGAACGCTGTTTTAGCGTATGAAGTCCCTAAAGCGGCGCTTGATGGTCGGGCTCCTACCATTGGCGAGGTTTTGATGCGGGCAAAACAGCAGATGGTTGAAAACCAGTACGATGATTTTCGCCAGTTTATGGCCGCGGCTGCCGAGGCCGCACTTCCGGAAATGGACGATTACACCCCCTTAAGTACCATTGAGTTTCAGCACTGCGATTTGTACAACTTGATGGGGGATCCAGCCTTGAAGATGAACTATCCTCCAGCACAAATTTGGCTACCTAAGCCGGTTGAATACAGTACTCATGGCCAGATTTCCTTTGTAGGCAACACTCCTGAAATCGACAGTGGGACTGCTTTTGTGACTGTTGAAGTAGAGCGAGACTTTTGGGTTGGCGACTTGGTTGAGCCCGAAAATGATCAAGACATTCGAGATAACTGGGCTGTTGCGAACAACAAGGTTATGGCAAGCACCACAGTTCCCATAGTTGATGGTAAGTTCACAGCACAACTTCAGTGGGATCATGAAAAAATCAAGGGAGCCAGGTGGATCAAGGTTTACGTAACCGACAAAATGGGGTCTCTCCCAGCGACTGTTGATGGTAATAAATCCACATCTGTACGTTTTGTTGTTCAATAATTTGGGTGTCAAATCACAAGAGAGTGGCATTCCCCCTGATTCCGGACTCAAAGAAAATTGCGGTACAAATCAAGCCCCCAAAACGATAGCTTTGTGACTGTCGTTTTGGAGAAACAATGGCAACAACAAGCATCACTTTTTTGGGCTCCTTAATCGTACTCCACAAAGACAACCCACCTGAACAAGAAATCATGCACAGAATTGAGTTACTGCTTTGGGCTCCGCTGCCTGAAGTTGGGGTGATTGAGACTTGGTCGGGCAACAGTAAAGATGAGATTAACTGGCGCCAAATTGCGTAAGTTTTGAAGCGAAAATCACCCCCAAAAATCGGGCCAAATTACAACATTGGTAAATAGTTCGCCCAAAACATGCCAAACATCAACTTTTGCCCATATTTCCTTGGTCAAAAGCGTTGCCTTTGATAGCATTGCCCCCAGAAAGTCGCCGAAGTTAACCAACCGGGCTAATAAACCCCCAGCACGGAAGCTTTGGCAGATCCAGGAAAACCTGAAGTCCGCTTCCTAGGAGTGGGATTTTGGGGTAAACCATACAAAGGAGAAAAACGTGGCTAGGATTTTAATTGTGGACGATGATCCGGACCTGGTTGATGACTGCCGATTGGTCCTGGAAAGCGCTGGTCACACCGTTTCGCACGCCTATAACGTCAAGGAAGGAATGGCGGCTATTGCCCGCGAGACTCCTGAGTTATTGGTGTTGGACGTGATGATGGACCAGCCGGACGATGGGATTGTAATGGCTCAAAACCTGCGTAGACAAGGATTTGGGGCTCCAATCCTGATGTTGACAAGTATCTCCAAGGTGACTGGAATGTCATTTGGCCAGGATGCCGACTTGGTACCTGTGGATGCCTTCCAGGAAAAACCGGTGTCACCGAAGGAGTTGTTGTCATTGGTAGAAAAACTACTAACCAAGGGGAGTTAGGCGATGCTGGTCACCGAACAGGAACGACTTAGAGACGACATCGCAAGTTGGGCGCAGGATATCGGAAGCGATAGGTCTGCCCTGATCCCGATCTTGCAGGAAATCCAAGGCAAGTACGGGCATATATCTGACTTTGCGATGCAGATAGTAGCTGACAAGTTGGGGATCCACCCTGTCGAGGTTTACAGTGTGGTGTCCTTTTATTCATTCCTCGAATTCAAGCCAGCTGGACGTTTTGTGATCCGCCTTTGCAGAACGATTGCCTGTGACATGCTGGGCAAAGATAAGGTCGCGACACAACTGGAAAACGACCTTGGGATTGAATTTGGCGAAACAACTCCAGATGGAAAATTTACCCTGGAATGGGCGAACTGCATGGGTATGTGCGACCAAGGGCCGGCGCTGCTGGTCAATGATCGCGTTTTTACCAGGGTAACCCCAGACAAGGTGACTCAAATCCTGGAGGCCTGCCGTAAAGCTTTCGGCATTTACGCCCTGGGCAGCATAGGGGAGGGCCACTTATGATATCTTCACACACCGAACCATTGACTTTTTCAACCATTGCGCCTGACGCTGGTTTGAAAACGGCCCTTTCCATGAAGAGGGCGGATTTGATTGCTGAGATTACCAACTCCCAGCTTAAGGGGCGAGGTGGGGCAGGTTTTCCAACAGGCGTTAAATGGAACCTAGCCGCGGCGGCTCAGGCCGACCGAAAATTCGTGGTCTGTAATGCCGACGAAGGCGAGCCAGGCACTTTTAAGGACAGGGTGATCCTGACAGAGCACGCCGATTTGGTGTTTGAAGGCATGACCATTGGTGGTTATGCCATCGGCGCCAAAGAAGGGATCGTCTATTTGCGAGCTGAGTACACGTACCTTCGCAAACATCTTGAGCAGGCATTGGCCGACCGGCGGGCAAAGGGATTACTTGGAAAGAATGTCTGCGGCCATGACGGATTTGATTTTGATATCCATATCCACATGGGTGCTGGCGCTTACATCTGCGGCGAGGAAACGGCCTTGATTGAATCACTGGAAGGCCACCGTGGTGAGCCGCGAAATAGGCCGCCATTTCCAGTTGATACCGGATTCCTGGGCAGACCAACGATTGTTAATAACGTCGAAACTTTTGCTTGGGTTACCGCAATTCTGGTAAAGGGCTCGCAGTGGTTTAAAAGCCATGGAACGGCCAGATCCACTGGATTTAAGATTTTTTCCGTGTCTGGCGACTGCGACAAACCTGGCATCTACGAATTCCCAATGGGAATCACCGTTTCAACCTTGCTTGAGGCTGTAGGTGGCTTGGGCGCCAAGGCCGTCCAGATTGGTGGAGCCTCCGGACATTGCGTTCCGGCGGCTGAATTTGAAAGGACTATCGCCTACGAGGATGTGGCCACTGGAGGCTCGATCATGGTTTTTGGGCCAGATCGGGACATGCTCCGTGTTGCTCACAACTTCTTGGAATTCTTTGTAGAAGAATCCTGTGGACAGTGCACACCTTGTCGAGATGGCAACCCAAAGATTCTTGAATGCATCGAAATGCTGGATCACGGCGTCTGCTCTTCCAAGTATTTGCAGGAAATCTGCGAGCTTGGTGAGACTATGCAGGTGTCATCAAAATGCGGGCTGGGCCAATCAAGCCCTAACGCGTTTTTATCCATCGTCAAGCATTTTCGCAACGAATTGATGGGAAGGGGGCTGTAACAGGCTTTTGGTAGGCCTTTTGAAAGAGGATACGGAAATCATGTCTGACATAAATCAACTTGATGACAAGACTCGCGCCCCAGTCAGCCAGCGGCCCCATCGTATTGAGGCAGGTGGCGAAGGGATAGGCGCTAATATTACGGTTACGATTGACGGACAAGACGTCAAGGTCCCGATGGGCACAACGATTCTTGAAGCCGCGGAAAAGATCGGCATCAGGATTCCAACCTTGTGTCATCACAAGGATCTGTGCGTGGCGGGAGTTTGTAGAATCTGTTCCGTCCAGGTCGACGGGATGAGGACGCTGCAGGCAGCATGCGCGTACCCCATTTCACAACCTATGAAAATTCACACTCACACCAAGAAGGTGCGTCAAGCCAGACGTCACATTCTTGACCTGATGCTGTCTAACCACTATGGCGAGTGCTATACCTGTGGTCGCAATGGAAATTGCGAACTGCAGTCGTTGGCCCAGGAATATGGTGTTGATTTCTTTAGATTTGGGAAAATGGAAGAGCCCATCTTTGAAATCGACCGTTCCTCCCACTCGGTCATCCGTGACATGAACAAGTGCATCATGTGCCGGCGCTGCGTGCGAACCTGCATTGATCTGCAGGAAGTGGGCTGCTTGGAGGCCATCGGGCGCGGTGACGAGACCGAGATTGGCACGTTCATGGATAAGCCTTTGGCCGACGTCATTTGCATCAACTGTGGTCAGTGTATCAATAGGTGCCCCACAGGTGCGCTTAGAGCCAACGACCCGACTGATGACGTGTGGCGTGCGATTGACGACCCCAAAAAGCACGTGGTCATCCAAACGGCACCGGCTCCAAGGGCAGCCATCGGCGAGTGCTTTGGGCTTGAGCCAGGGGTGCCAATGACCTTTGAAATGAATACAGCCTTGCGAATGGCTGGTTTTGACAAGGTTTTTGACACCAACTTTACTGCCGACTTGACGATTATTGAGGAAGGCACCGAACTGTTGCTGCGCTTGAAACAGGCGCTGGTCGATAAAAAAGGCCCCGTGTTCCTGCCTCAGTTCACGTCATGTTCGCCGGGATGGATCAAGTATATTGAGCACTTCTATCCAGACATGCTGGACAATCTGTCATCAGCGAAATCACCTCAGCAGATGTTTGGCGCGGTGATCAAGACCTACTATGCCCAACTTCACAATATTGACCCCAAGGATATCGTGACAGTTGCGCTGATGCCCTGCTCGGCCAAGAAGTTTGAATGTAATCGACCCGAGATGATGGATTCAGGATTCAAGGATGTTGATTACGGTCTGACAACCAGGGAACTGGCCAAGATGCTGAAGGAAGCTGGAATTGATCTGCCAAGAATGGCCAAGTCCGACTTCGACGACCCCTTTGGCACTGCAACTGGTTCTGGAGTCATCTTCGGGGCGACCGGCGGTGTGATGGAAGCCGCCCTGCGAACGGTTATTGAACTGGTTGTTGGCATCAAGGTGGAAAACCTGTTTGATCACGCCAACATCATGCCAGTCCGTGGCTTCGAGGGTATCAAGTATGTTGAGCTGACCATTCCTGATGTTGGGCCTGTGCCAGACATCTTGAAGGGCCTGTTTGACTCTTGGGACTTCTTAAAGGGCGTCACGGTGAAGGTGGCGGTAGTGCACGGCACAGGCAATGCCAAGAAGGTGCTTGATAACATTAAGGCTGGAGGCAAATTTGCCGAGTGCCACTTTATCGAATTCATGGCATGTCCAGGTGGCTGCCTAGGTGGTGGCGGACAGCCAATTCCGACTACGCCTGAGATTCGAGCGGCTAGGGCAAAGGCAATCTACGCTGAGGACGAGGCTTACGAAATCCGCAAGTCACATGAAAACCCAGCTGTTTTGGAGCTCTACACCAAATTCCTGACAGAGGGGCCATGTGGTCACAAGTCGCATAAGTTGCTGCACACCCACTACACCCCCCGTGGCAAGTACATTGCCTAAATCCGGAATCAACTGTCTTTAAACTTAAGGTTCTGGACACAATCTTAATTAATCAGATCATATGACTAGATCTACGCCCTCAGCGCTTGGTGCCACATTGTCCCAATGCTATCTTTAGGATCTTGGTACCTGGACTCTAAAGGTCTAAAAACTCCTATATCCCCTGCTTGGAGGGAATTCGTGAGTAATCAAACAAGAGGAGGGACTCGGCGGTCGCTCTTGTCACGACACATGGGCACCCTGATGTTTCTGGCTGGCTTGATAGGCATGCTGATTTTTGGGTGGGTATTTTTCCCACCGATGCTCTATACCTCCACCGAGCAGCCTTTGCAGTTCAACCACAAGATTCACATGGACGAAGGGGGCATGGAGTGTGCAGATTGCCATCCTTTCCGGGCTGATGGCACGTTTGCAAGCCTGCCGACTTTACAGCAGTGTGCTGAGTGCCATGAGGAGCCCATCGGCGACAGTGAGGCCGAAAAAGCCTTTATCGATGAGTACGTTACCCCCGGCAAGGAAGTGAACTGGTACGTATACTCCCGCCAACCGATGAACGCTTATTTTTCCCACATAGCCCACGTGAAAACAGGTGGTTTTTCCTGTGAGGAGTGCCACGGCGACCACGGCAACAGTGAGTCAATCCCACCGTACCAAACAAACATCATCTCTGGGTACAGCCGGGCGGTCGGAGGACAAGCCATGGCTGGAAGGGAGGTGCTGCCCACAGAGGTGATGCGGATGGACACTTGCTCTGACTGTCATATTAAGCATGGGCGACGCACACCATGCCTGGAATGCCATAAGTGAGCACAGGGGGTAAGTCATGATTGTAACAAGACGCCACATACTTAAGCTTCTGGGCGGCGGTGCCGTTGGAACGATCTTTTCACCTATCCCCTGGAAGCTGCTTAGGGACTCTTCAGTTTGGACTCAAAACTGGTCTTGGCTGCCGGTTCCACAAAGGGGGCCTGTAGGCAGCGCTTATTCAGCATGCACCTTGTGTCCATCTGGTTGCGGCCTGAAGGTCAGGACGATTGGTGGGCGCCCCGTTTTGGTCAATGGAATCTCGAACACAGCTTGGGGTAAGGGCGGCCTTTGTCCTGCTGGAACCGCAATTCACCAGATGCCATGGCATCCCGCCCAGCTTCGCAGCGTCAAGATGCGCCAGTCTGATGGGCGCTTTATGGAGGCAAAACTGGACGTGGCGCTTGCGGCAGTGGCTGCAGCCATAAAGGGGGCAAATGGTACTGTCGCGATTTTGGATGGTCGACCTGGCCGTTTGATAAGTGGTGCTTATCGCGAGTTTTTAGCTGGTAAAGGCGTGATTGTACAGCCTCCGTCGGTTGCCAGAAGCTCCATGAAAGTGCTGCGTAGTCTGTTTAAAGAAGACCCTGGACCTTTGGCCATTGATGTGGACCAAGTAAAGACAGTGGTCAGTTTTTCAGCCTCAGTGCTTGAAAACTTTGGACAACCAGGGTTGCTGCAGCAATCGCCAAAAAAGATTCGGACCATTCAATTTGAGGCCATCCAATCTCGAACCGCCTTAAAGGCTGACCAGTGGGTCCCAATTAAGCCTGGCACTGAAAGGGAAATCGCCCTTGGACTGGCCAATTTGTTGCTTAAGAAAGGCTACGCAGCTAACTGGGACGAGGAAGATCGAACGGCTCTGGAAAAAATTTGCGCAGAATGGACGCCCAGTAAGGTTTTTGCAGCCTCTGGTGTTGACGAAGCGACGTTGACCAGCGTGGCCAACACAATGGAGATTGGCTCAACAGTCGTAGTTGCCGGGCCAGATGCAGTTGGTGGCCCTCTGGCCATTGAGGCTGAAGCGTCGATTCAGACATTGAACCTGCTGCTTGGCTCGGTTGGACAGGCGATAAAGCCGGTAAAAATTGCGGCTGATGACCCAGCTTTTGGAGCCATTGACGCGGTGGAAACAAAGGATCTGACCGATGTTCCAGCCCAATCCATTGAGGTTTTGATTATTGATATGGCAATGGCTGGGTATGCTCTGCCGTGGAATTTGCTAGCCGATAAATTGGCGCCCAAGGCCTTGGTTGTCAGCTTGACGCCAGTCTTGGATGACCTTGCACAACACTCCCAAGTAGTCATTCCGACTGCCTTGCCCTTTACTACAGTCCAAGACATTCCTGGTCATCCGGATTTTTTGCGTTCTGTAAGAATGGCTCAGGCGTTTGGCGCACCTGCAGATGACGCGCTTGACCCGGTGGATTTCTTGAACCGCCTTGGCAAAATTCTTGGCATCAATCGTGATGTAACAGCTGCGGATTCGCTGTCAGAATTGATTGAAAAACAAGCTGAAGTGCTGGTTAATGCCAAAGAAGGCGTTGTCCTGCAACCCAAGAAGGACCCAGCGGATTTTGACGACATTGATGAGGCTGACGAACTGCTTAAACGTTTTAAACGCGGGGCCTGTTTCGTTGCCGCTTTTGGTCAGATTGATACAGCTTTAAAGTTTTCGTTTGATTCGCTGGGCATAATTTCCGATGAAACCAAGAAGCACGACTTCACGATGCAGCTAATCCTTACTGGTGGGGTTGAAAGGGCATCTTTAGCATCACGATCCCCAATATTGTCCAAAGTTGACCAGGAATCCGGCTTGAATCCTTTTGCCGACGGGGCGCATGTAAATCCTGAAACTATCGCCAATCTGGCGTTGCTGCCTAAAAAGCGATGGGTGGTAAACACCCCTGAAGGTTCCATAAAAGTACAGATTCGACCTGATCCGACAGTGCCACCTGGGGTTATTTTGATGTCGGGAGCTCCAAATGGGCCAAAGCCATGGGATGTGGCTAACCCTGTAGAACTGGCGTCTCCAGGACAAAAGTCTTGGAGGATCATTCCCGCCGTGATCAAGGAGGCATGACTATGAGCCGCGCCAAAGAAAAACCTGAGGGAGCTCCTCGTTACGCAATGACAATTGACTTGGACAAGTGTACTGGATGCGGAGCTTGCATGGTGGCCTGCGCAGTGGAAAACAACGTTCCTCCGGCCCAGTCAGGGGCAAACGACCGCAATGGGACCACGCTGATGCGAGTCTACGCGATGAGTAATAAGCAGGTGTACCCACATGCAAAACAGGTGTTCGTGCCAATGACCTGCCAACAGTGTGAAGACCCGCCCTGTGAAACGGTTTGCCCTCAAAATGCAGTTGAGTACGACTGGACAACTGGCATCGTTGCCCAAATTCCAGTCAGATGCCTTGGCTGCAGATACTGCATGGTTGCATGCCCTTACCACGCCCGCGCCTTTAACTGGTGGGACCCCACCTGGCCTGAAGGCATGGAAGCGACTTTGAACCCTGATATTTCCACCAGGTCCAGAGGCACTGCTGAAAAGTGCAACTTCTGCCATCACCGCCGTCAACTGGCCCGCGAACGCGCAGTCCACGAGGACCGTGAGATGTGCGAAGACGAATACCAGCCGGCATGTGTAGAGGCATGCCCAGTGGGAGCGATAACCTTTGGAAACCTTGAGGACCCAAACAGCGCTGTTTCTAAGGGCTTTGCCAAACCTGAGGCCTTTGCCTTTGTAGAAAAGCTTGGGACAAAGCCCAAGATTCGTTATCTCTCAAGCCAAAAATGGGTTCACGACATGGCCCGCTCGGGAGTGCCTGGTAAGGAGGCAACCAATGGATAAAACTGCTATTAGCCGTGGTTTACAAAGGGCTCCTTTAGGGCAATTTCTGCTGTGGCTTGGGCCGTGGATAGCGCTTTTGGTCTTTGGCGTCTACTGTGCCTATCTGTGCTTGCGCTATGGGTTGCACCTTACAAACATGGACAACCGATTTGCCTTTGGGGCCTGGATTTTCTTGGACCTGACGGTGATTGCACTTGGGGCCGGCGCGTTTTTTACCGGCTTTTTGCTCTACATCCTTAAGCGCAAAGAACTGCGGGCGGTAATCAACAGTGCCGTCACCATAGGCTTCATCTGCTACAGCGGTGCCGTGGTCATCCTGATGGTCGATGTCGGCCAGCCTCTTAGGGCTTGGTTTACCTTCTGGCATCCAAATGTCCACTCGATGCTTACAGAGGTCACTTTCTGCATCACGTGCTATCTCGGGGTGTTGGCCTTTGAATACATTCCAATATTGCTCAAGAACCGCAAGCTGCGCCAGATTCCGTCATTCCTGGTCTTCGAATTCAACATGCACAAGGTCATGTATGTCCTTGCCGGCGCAGGAACCTTCTTGTCGTTCTTCCATCAGGGCTCCTTGGGCGGGCTGTACGGCGTTTTAAATGGCCGCCCCTTTGTTTACCGTGAATCCTTTGGAATTTGGCCTACCACCTTCTTTTTGTTCATCGTCTCCGCTGCTGCTGCTGGCCCTTCGTTCATCTTGCTGACAACATGGATTACTTCTAAAGTCACCAAGAAGCGCCTAGTCACCCAGGAAGTCTATGAGTCGCTAGGCAAAATCTCAGGATACATCCTGATTGGATATGTTTTATTTAAGACTATCGACACCTTGGTGTGGATCTCCATGACAGCCCCTGGAATGGGAGTCCATCCAGACTCGTTCTTCGCAAGTAAGCCTGGATACACCGCTTTGCATCTGTTAGAAGTCACGATTTTTGGCTTCCTGCCCATGGCTATTTACATGACAAAGCGCCTGCGTTCACAGATTAAATGGCTGGTTACAGCTGCGGTTTTGACGTGTTTGGGCATCGTAGTTAATCGATATATCCTGACAATTCAGACACTTGCGCTACCTACCTTGCCCTTTGACGAGCTACTTTCGTACATGCCATCTTGGCAGGAAACTGGTGCGTTTTTGATGGTTATTGCGTACGGAATGATCGTTTATTCACTTTCCTTCAGATACGCGAACTTGTTCCCCTTGGAAAGGGAGTTACAGCGTAATTAAGGCATAATGGCCCGGGAGGTATGCCATGTTTCCATGGGTATATGGCTTTGAGTGGACAGCCGGAAACGTAATCTTTCTTGGACTGTTCTTTACAGTTGTCATCGTTATTTTGACTACCGTTACAGTCGCTGTTGTGCGCTCCAGACGAGCTTTTAAGGAACGCAGGCACCACGAAGTAAAATGGGAATCCACTTTCGAGGATTTGGGTTCAGAGGCCAGGCCCTGTAGGCATCAGCTTTCTGGTGAAACCGACCAGCGCATGTGCAGACACGGTTTTGAATGCAAGGACTGCAGTTTCCACAAACAGATGCTTGACTCTGCATACAAGCTGGTTGAAGCAGAAAGCGACCGCTACTACCACCGTGGTCACGCTTGGGTGCGAAAAGAAAGTTACTCAACGGTTATCATCGGCCTAGACGACTTTGCAACCAGAATTGTTGGGCCAAAGGCCAGGGCTAAACTGCCCAAGATCGGGCGCATGATCCATGAAAATGGCACAGCTTGGCGCTTCCTGCTTGGTGACGAGTCGGTTCGCGTGTTGGCACCAGTTTCTGGGCAGGTAATTGAGCACGGTGGCCCTGACAGAGGATGGTACCTGAAGGTAAAGTTGCTGGATCAAGGCGCAGATCTTCGGCATTTGTTGACTGGCAATGAGGTAAATCCGTGGATGGAATATGAGATGGCACGCTTGATTCGCATGATTCCTGAGAGCTGTCAGGCTGGTTTAACTGAAGATGGCCAGTTGGTTGATGACGTTACTGCAAAGTGCCCAAGCCTAGAATGGGACTTGGTCTGCTCAGAAATCCTGTTGGAACCATAACACCTTAATAAAACAGGTTAAATTTCAGACATCGCAACAAACTATTCAGCTGAGGCCCCAAAATCCAGCTTCCAGAAGTGAATCTCTTGGGAATTCGGGTCGTTGTTACCGTATTCACTGACAGTTATCAGACCTGTACCATCTGGAGTAAAGGCTATTGCCTCGCCCTGAGGCTCCGGATTCGTTCCTGGGTACGACGTCATCTGATTGGGCAGTTCACAGGAATCTCCAGACAAAGCCTGCGCTATGGTCTGGCCTGGACGTCTTAAAAACAGCTCCCCGCCCATATACCATCTGATGGCTATCATTGATCCATCAGCGGATATATCAGCGCCTGTGGCCACTAACGTTTGAACTGTGGCAACTTCCTCCAAAACAACCTCTTCCTGTGTTTCAAGCACCGAAGCTGGGGCGAAAAACACTTTACCCCCTTCGTCATTCTTTGGGGAAAACTTGGTGACCAGATAAAAATCACCAGTCTCAGGGTCAACAAAGAATGATTCACAATCATACGGCTTGTCTGGATATTTCAGCGTTATAGACGCAGCGACACTAACTGAGACAGGGGGACGTTCACCTGGAACTGGTTCCTTGACAACGTGTATCACTACGTTAGGCCTGTTAACCGAGTTATCGCCAGTATCAGCCAAAAACAGGGCATCTCCATCAATTCCAGCAAATGGGCCAATGGCTATGTCTTCAAAATCAATTGCTGTTATACCTTCCATGGTAAATTCAGCGACCGTAGCTCCAGTTGTCTGGTTTACTGCAAAGAACCTAGCAGTATCACCGGAGTCATTGTGGGCCCACAATATACCTGCATGAACACGGCTAGTTACAATTCCTGAGGCCTCATCTAGGTCCTCCTTGTCCAACGTTCCCCAAGCTTCTGGTTTTAAAACCTTGGGGCAAGCAAGTTCTGGTTCTGCATCTTCAACTTCGACGGCATCGTCTGTGTCCGACGCTTCAACATCCACGGTGTCGGCGACTTCTGTATCCTTGGCTTCAACGTCTTCGATGTCTTCGGTGACTTCAGTGTCCTTGGTGACTTCAGTGTCCTTGGAATCAGTGTCTTCAACGTCCACAGTGTCATTCTCCGAGCCATCGTCGGCCACGGCGTCACCAATCTCCTGGGTCATGATGTCGTCATCGTTCTTGTTTCCGCCAGCACACGAAACGAGTAAAACCGCAACAAAAATCAAAAGTTTTCGCAAACCACCCTCCTAGCCAAAATTCGATCTGCCAGTTCGCTACGCAAAGGTCAACACAGGACCATAACGATGTCAAGCCCCTGTCCCTGTCCCTGCCCCCTCCACTAAATCATCGATTTTAGAGAAAAAACCTAATTCATGCCTTGAAAATCACTCCAAGGTTACGATATAGTCATCTGTTTGCAGGACGCCAGTCCTGTCTGCCAGCTCACTAGGAGGAGATAATGAAACGATTTCTTGCCTTGGCAATTATTGCCGCATTTATAGGATGTTCCGACGACCCACCAGATAATGCTACTGACACGATTCCTACACCTGATGGCGCTGAAGATTCAACTGAACCAGCCGAAGACACTACTGATGCAGACGTAGGGGACGAGGACACGGTCGACGCAACAGACACCGTAGACACCACCGAAGATGTGGACGTCGAACCCCAAGAGCCTTATGAAAATGGCGCCACAGCCTTTATTTCAACTAGCCAAGACCAGTTGATTTCTGGCCCCATCGCTGCTGGAGTGGTAGGCGACATATTTTTGCAAAACAAGCACGTGAAATTCGTGGTTCGTAACCAGAAACGTAGCCTCTATTCACCATATGCTGGCGCCTTGGTAGATGCGGATATTAGGCGCGCCGATGGTGAGCCAGACAACGATCAGTTCTTCGAGCTTTTTGCCATGATTGGCATGGGCCGAGTCTTTAGGCCGACATCTGTTTCGATAGTTGACGATGGCACCTACTCCGGCACAGCAGTAGTTCGGTTTGAAGGGGCTGATGGTGGGATGAGCCTTATTGACTCTTTGCTCCCAACTGATGCAACCGGCTTGGACGTCACACTCGAATACATTTTGCGTCCTGATGCTAAGCATATTGAAATCGTCACATCAGCAACTAATTCACGCGAATTTAAGCGCAGTGCTGTATTGATTGGCCTGTTCCTGCAAATGGGCAAACGCCTGAAAGCGTTCCACGATGGCTGTGGAGACGTCGAAGACTGCCTGTCTGGAAAATCTGATATCCAATGGTTGGGTGGTTATGGCGAAGGGATTTCCTACGCTGTGACGGTTCCTGGCGAAGAAGACCTTTCTTTGCTTTTGGAACATGACGCCTTGATGCTGCTGGAAAGTGGTACCTTTGATTTTGCCCCAGGTCAAACCATAAAAAGCTCTGCGTTCATAACGGTTGGGAAAGATAGCCTAGAAGACGCTTTGACTGAGGTCAGGGTGATCCGAGGTGAAGATAAAGGTACCAAAGTGCCAGTTAAGGTTACTTTATCTGACGACCACTCCTTACTTGGAAACGTCGATGTAAAGATCAGTCGTAACGGCGCTGGTCGTAAGAGCAAGTGGGTCACAACACTTATTCCCGATGAAAATGGCGAGGCAGTCGCCCATTTGGCACCTGGAAAATACGACTTCACAGTTTCTTTGCCAGGCGCACCAGACGCTGTAGTGGAAGGCGTTGATGTGGGAGATTCCGACTTGACGACCCCAGTGGAGTTAACTGCAAACGCAGCTGGCTTCTTGCGAATTCGCTCGACTGATGCAAGTGATAATCCCTTAACAACCGCAGCTGTGCTTCAAAGTGGCCATGATGCCCCTTGGTTGGCGCGAACCTTGAATTTTGTGGCAGTACGTGGCGGCGATTGGACGTTCCCCTTCGTGGCAGGTGACTACACCTTGACCGTTTCAAAGGGCTTGGTCTGGGGTATTGATCGGCAAAACGTCACTATCACGGCTGGTGATATTACGGAAGTTGATGCGAAAATCAACCAGGATGTAGATACAACCGGTTACTTGTTTTTGAACTCCCATGAGCACTCTGAACGTAGCATCGATTCGATAGTTCGTGCAGATGACAGGATTTACAACGCCATTGCTAACGGCGTTGATATCATGACCCCGACTGATCACGATTTCTTTGGCTCTTTCCAAGAGGACATCGAAGAGCTCGGTTTAGAAAAGTATGTCCACTCGTTTTTGGGATGCGAAGTTTCTCCGATCTGGGGACATACAACCGCGGCTGGCTGCAGAACACCGCCAGCTTACCCGACATACTTCGCCATTGACTTGACGCACTATGACGATGATGGCCGCGCCCTGAAGGCAAAAACGGCGTCTGAGATTTATCAAGAGGCCAGAGAAGTCTTCGGATGTGAATTCGTCGGTATTAACCACCCATATCGAGGCGGCCCAACCTTCGAAACTTACTATGGATCTGAACTTGATTTTGATCCGGATTCAGCTTTGCCGGATCTGGATCTGTCATTGGTTGATGGGGTAGAAGTCTATAACAAGGGCGATAGCGTTAGTGTTATCACAGAACAGAACATTATTGCTTGGTTTAACGTACTTAATCATGGCTATCATATCGCGGCAATTGGTGGCTCTGATGAGCATCATTTTGCGGGTTCCTATGGTAACCCTCGAAACTTGGTGCCTTCCAGCCGTACAGTTGAGGAAGGCGTTGATCAAACCGAAATATGGGACAATGTCAAGGCCTTACGCAGCCAAGTTGTTGGTGGTCCAGTCATACGATTCAGCGTTGATGACAAAGGTAGTGGCGAGACCGTTGTTGCGAACGAGGGTAAGGTTACAGTCAAGGTCAAGGTGGAGGCCCCTAAATGGATGGGCTTAAACTTTGTGAAGGTTTTTGCAAACGGTATTCAAGCTAACGAATTTGTGCCTACAGAGAATTCCGAAGTAGTCCGCCTTGATGAAACTTTCGAGCTTGAACTAGAGACAGATGCTCATATCGTGGTTACTGCCGGATCTTTTGACCCTGCGCACGAGATGGTTCCAGTGGCCAGAAAGCTACCTTTCTCTAATACAAACCCAATATTTGTTGACGTAGATGGAGACGGCTACACCCCACTTCACAAACAAGGGCTTCCCTCAGACAAATAAACCCAAAATCACCTGCCCCTGTCCCCGCCCCTGTCCCTGCCCCTGTCCCTGTCCCTGCCCCTGTCCCTGTCCCTGCCCCTGTCCCTGTCCCCGTCCCTGCCCCTGTCCCTGTCCCTGCTACAGATCCTACCAGTTAGCATGTTCTGGCTCCTGATTGTGTCTTCTTTGTTGCGTTCTTCCTCTTCGTTACAGTTTTAAAACATGGTCCGGGGGCATCCTTCCGGGCCCAAAATCTCCCGTAGCCACCCCGACTGTCTCTTAGTGACATCGTCCGGGCGAGATATACGATTGCTAACGTGTACGTTCATCCTTTTGGCCCGGACGGGCCGCTGCGCGGCCTTCATGTCAGCTAAGAGACGTCGGGTCCCGGCAACTCCCGATAGCGCCCTCCAGGATTGCCCCCGGACCATGTTGCAGGGTGCCCTCTCGACCT
>Ga0209718_1000775_pt1 | contig 40708 bp, 37 predicted proteins | sample AD_JPNAS1_MetaG_FD_184420 | JGI IMG/M metagenome (GOLD analysis project Ga0209718, IMG submission 184420) | Active sludge microbial communities of municipal wastewater-treating anaerobic digesters from Japan - AD_JPNAS1_MetaG (SPAdes) (version 2) | ecosystem: Engineered > Bioreactor > Anaerobic...
TGAAAATGTGTACAACCATAAGAGGCTGCATTCAGCTCTCAATTACAGATCTCCGGTTCAGTTCGAAGTGGAGGTTGCCTTAAATACCATTGCTTAACTATTTGTCCATTATCAGGGGTGCAGTCCACAGTTTGATTTATTGCCTCATGTGCATGACTTTCGACCAAAACATAAATATTTAAAGAAGTTCATGATGAGTGAATTGTCGCAAAGATAGAGAAAAGCGCCCAGAGCAGGAAGGAAGATCCCGTCCTGCAGTCAAATGAGCGGAGGTATGTTCTGTTGGAAGAGAAAGAGAGAAGGGAAAAGAAAGGAAAGGGCAGGATGACAGTGCAGGAGGCGGGGAGAAAAGGGGGTATGAAGACTGCCGAGACCCATGGCAGGGAGTTTTATGAAAAGATCGGCCATATGGGCGGCCAGAAGGTAAAGGAGCTGATTGAAGAGGGAAAGAAGGCCCTGGGCCGTTCTGGATAAATTAATGTCTTTTTTATCTTTCTGTGGAGTGCTCTTTCGGGCTTTTTGTGGAGGAGATCTTCCTATGATTCCGCCTTCTCATCCCGCATCTTGACCAGGAGCCAGCCGCGTGGGGTCCTGGTGAGGGCGAAGCCGCCCTGCAGCCTTTTGCCCTTTAGCCAGAATGAGGCATGGCCGCCTTTCAGGGCCTGGGAGAGGGAGATTTCCTGGCCATCCTTATTTGAAAGGTTCTGGTATATGCCCCGATCCCAGATGGCCACTGTTCCTGCACCGTACTCGCCCTCGGGAATAGTGCCCTCAAACGAGGCGTATTCAATCGGATGGTCCTCGGTCTGGACTGCCAGGCGTTTGTCCTTTGGATTCATGGAGGGGCCCTTGGGAACGGCCCAGGATTTCAAAACCCCATCTACCTCCAGCCGAAAGTCGTAGTGCAACTGGCGGGAATGGTGCTCTTGCACCACAAAGATCTGGCTGCCCGAATTCGCTCTCTTATCGGCGATCTTTGGAGGATTGGGCTCAGAGGTAACAGCGAAGTTCCTCTTCTCTTGATAGCTTTTAAGCGCATCGGGGTTCATAGGAATCCTTCCATTATAGTTTGAGCAGTGCCAGCAGAGGAGCACCAGCATCAACCCTTTCAGATGCATGCTTTGCAGATGTATAAATTCTATCTACTCACTATCCGAGGGGGCTTTTGATTGGAGTCCTCTATGATCCTTGTGCGCTTTCAGTGGCTCAATGCTTCATGCGATTATTGTTTATCCAGCGCCAGCTCATCACCCACATTCAGGCCGTGCCCGGAGGGGGCCCTCATCTTGAGGAATAGATCCCCCTTATTTATGCCAGCATCGGGGATCTCCTCTTCGACGATGTTGCTTTCCAGGATCTCCAGGGCCCGGCAGTGCTCCTTGGCCAGGGCGCCTCGGATTGATATATCCTTATAAAACACATCCTGCCCAATGTAGTCTCGCCGATTGTGTTGCTGGCGACCCTGAACATGGCCGGAGCGATCCTCTCCCTAGCCGGCCTGGGATTCCTGAGTCTGGGAGCCCAGCCGCCCACTGCAGAGTGGGGCTCGATGCTCAGCGATTCCCAGGGGCTGATATTTTCTGCGCCCTACCTGATATTCATCCCCGGCATAGCTATTATGATCACAGTGCTGGCCTTCAACCTTCTTGGCGACGGACTGAGGGACGCCATTGACTCCAAGTCTGGAGGAATGGCGACGAGATGCGAGGGTAATGCAATACTGCCGAATTCAACCCAAATCCTTTTCTCTCAGGCGAACCTATTTTAGACTTAGATGAAGCTCAAGATCACAATCACTGGTCCGAAGGTTAATGACGTTGGCTACCGTTACTTCCTGTTAGGCATTGCCATGTCCAATAGGATCAGGATGTTTGAGGCTCACAATATGAGAAGCAGCGAGGGCCAGGCAGTCCTAGCCTTTGCTGATGGCGATGAGGAGGCGATTAAAGCCTTCTGCGCTCAGATTGAAACAGAGCGTCCCGCCCGTTCCGAGGTGTCAAATATTGTCTTTGATGACTTTCAGGGAGAGGTCATGAGGATAGGAGAGTATGCTCAGTTCTGCGCTACGATCCAGTTGAATAAAGCCATCCCTGTGCTGCTTGATATGAGAGATGACTTGAGAGCAGTGCGAAAGAACACCGACTTGATACCTCAGATAAAGGAAAATACAGATGCCATACCTCAGATAAAGGCAAACACAGATGCTATTCCTCAGATAAAGGCAAACACAGATGCCATACCTCAAATAAAGGCAAATACGGATGCCATACCTCAGATAAAGGCAAATACAGACGCTATTCCTCATGTCTTGGGTGAGATCAAGGGCTTGAGGGATGACATCCAGCCTGGATATGCGAACAACTTCAGGCAGGTACAGGCCGATGTCCGGGCGATAAAGGAACGCCTGGGCATGCAGTAAACTAGAATTTAATACATAGGGAGCGCGGAGGGGTCACGAATACCCCTTCTTCAGGTTGGGGATGAAGTGAACCCGGGCATCTGCTCGCCCTCACAATCGTTCCACCATCTCGGTAATTCTAAAGGATCCATTCAGAATCTCCTCTTTCAGCCTTTTTGCTAACCCCATCGCCCTTGCTCTATCCGATTGGCGGAGCTGAATGGGAATTGTCCTCTCCCCCAGGCGGATGGCCCCCAGCCTCCCCTGGAATGCCCCGCCGCTGCACTGGGAGACGCACAGGCCGCAGTTGAAGCACTTTGTTTTATCGCGCAAAACCCGGCCATCCTCGATGCTTATCGCATTCATGGGACAGGCTGGCGCTGCAGTGCACCTGGTGCAGCCTTTGCACCTTTCCGGATCGAACTGTACCTCCAGGTCGACAGAATCCCAGACATCCCCGTAAGTCGACTTGCCGATCTTCTGGCGTACATTCACATCCATTATGGTGAGAGGGATATCCCTATCCTGAAGCAGTATGCTCCTTAAGATGTATTCATTCAGCACAGGGATTGGCACCGCCCAGGAACCTATGCACTCCGGGCCGGCTGAGGTCGCAAATCCGCCCATGTACTCCGGGTCCATATGGCGCATGTCCGCCATCCCGAGGAGGTTAGGCCTGGTGGGCATGGAGCGGGTCCCCGTCCCCATCACAAATCCCTGCGCTCCATTGATGAGAATGCGGGTTCCAATGCCAATAGTTTCCAGGTGGGGATCATTCTTGATGGGATTGATCTGGCCGCATCCAGAGACCGTGGCTGCGGCAAAATGAGGCGGAAACTCCAGCCTGCTGAAGATGGTCTTCAGGGGGAGGCCTTTGGGATTGACGAAGGCCACATAGTTCTTGAAGGCATTGCGAGTGGAGAATATGCGGGCATAGGGGATCTCATCCAGGCAGATGTCCTTTTCCAGGAGGTCTCCATTTTCTGCCAGAACCTCCACCAGGACATCCTTTCCTTCCACCAGCTCCCTTAAAAGGTGTCCTCCCCCGTAATCCGGCTGGCGTATGCTGTGCGCGGTGCCGTAGACCATCAGATCGATGATACCCAGTCGCTCATTGGGACACGGCCCTGGATAGGCAGGAACGCCGTTGATCCTGGCGCTGCTGGCGCGGATGAATGAGCCAGGGGCTGCCAGGGGAAAGGAGAGCACAGCATAGGTGCCGCTCATTATCGCCCGGGTGGCGGTGGTGACAACGTCCACATCCTTCAGGCCGATCTCTCCTTTCTCTTCTACCATCTCAGAGATCTCCTGCTGGGTGAGAACTGTTGCCTTTCCGCTCTTTATACTCCTTTTTATGTCCTCCACAGTTCGGCTCATGGCTATCGCATTCAGCCCATCAGCATAAAGCAGCTGCGATCTATCTGGAAAAAAAGACGCCTTGCTAATCGTGATATTTTTCGCGGGGAGGGCCGGAGGGATGAGCCCTCCCCAAGGGCATAGTGATCCCACTCTCCTATACCAACAATATCCTTCTCCTGATAATTTAAAGCCCTATTTTTCATGTAGTTCTCATATTGAGATCACCTGAAAGAATTTCCCGCCCGCATTCTGCCATAGTCTGGGTGACGGTCAGAGGAGATGTCGTCACCGTAAACCTCAAATCTTGGGACTCGGGCATGCTAATCATGGCCATGAATGCGGAGCGTTTCATTGAGAACGCCATTGCAGAGATCAAGCGCGATATTAAGGGTCGCGCTATTATCGGTTTATCTGGGGGTGTAGACAGCTCGGTATGCGCTATGCTTGCTCATCGGGCATTGGGTGACCGGCTGGTTCCTGTCTATGTGGACTCCGGGCTGATGAGGCAGTCTGAGTCCGATCGAATTGAGGAGCTATTCAAGGATCTGGGCCTGGTGCGGGTCAATGCCCAGGACCGATTTCTAGAGGCTCTTAAAGGGGTTGTTGATCCTGAAGAGAAGAGGATGGTGGTGGGAGAGACATTCATCCGGGTCTTCGAGGAAGAGGCGCGCAGGATCGGCGGCGATTGCCTCATTCAGGGCACCATCTATCCAGACAGAATCGAATCGGACGGAGGCATCAAAGCCCACCACAATGTAGGAGGCCTCCCCAGCCGGATCGAGTTCAAGAACATAGTTGAGCCTCTGCGCGACCTGTACAAGGACGAGGTTCGCCAGGTGGCAAGGGCTCTGAGCCTCTCCCCTGAGATCAGCGAAAGGATGCCTTTTCCCGGTCCTGGGCTGTCGGTCAGGATCGTAGGAGAGGTCACTCGGGACAAGCTGGATGTGGTCAGAAAGGCGAACGCCATTGTTGAGGAGGAGGTGGAAGAGTTTTCTCCCTGGCAGGCATTTGCCGCCATCCTGGGAATGGCGACCGGGGTCAAGGGAGACAACCGGGTCTATGGATATGTGGTCGCCGTCCGGGCAGTCACCAGCCGCGATGCCATGACCGCAGAGGCGATGGAGCTTCCCTGGCAGGTCCTCAGACGCATCTCTGGCCGGATCACCGGGGAGATCCCGACAGTCTCCAGGGTGGTCTACGACCTGACCCCAAAACCGCCGGGCACTATAGAGTTTGAGTAATCGAGCCTTAAGGAACGCTCTATTTCAGGCTCATAAGGGGATAGCACCTCTCCCGGTCGTACTCCAGCCGGGCGGAGATCACCTCCCCTTCATATTCTATCTCCACCAGGGCCCAGATCATCCTCCCTTCCAGCTCGCCGTAGCCGAAGACATTTTCAGAGAGCATATCCCGGTCTATCCTCACCTCGACCCTCCGCACATAAGGCTGAAGGGAGATACTCTCTTCGATGGCCTTCTCAAGGCTGGATGCTGTCCTCATTCCCACTGGCGAGCCCACGAACTGGTGATAGAGTGCTCCCAGCTTTATTCCTGCCTCAAAGGCTGCTATTTCCCTTTTTGTAGGCGTGAAATCACCACCGGACTTAACAAATACATGATTATCAGAGCGCCCAACAGGATCGCGGTATAAATGGTATTGCTCTGAAAAAAGACCGCCCAGGCGGCAGCAATGGTGAAGAAGCCCAATATAGACAGGACTCTCTTGTCCCTTATCTTGGGATATGGTATGCTGCTTATCATGAGCAAAGCCAAAATGAGCATGAGTGTAACGGCAAGCCCAGGCCGCCCCAATAGGACGCTGGCTGATAGAGCCATGCCTGCAGCAGGAATGGGCAGGCCCTCGAAGAGCTGATCGCTCTTGTTTGAGATATTGAACCTGGCCAGGCGGAGGGCTCCACAGATGACAAAGAAGATCGCTGCCGGCCAGATCAGGAAGGGGAGGCTGAATGCCTGAACAACAAGAAAGGCCGGCGCTACACCAAAGGACACCAGGTCTGCCAGGGAGTCCAGGTTAGCTCCCAGGGGACCGGATCCCCTCTTTCTGGCTACAAATCCGTCCAGTCCATCTGCTATCGCTGCTAATATTATGAGAACGACTGCGATCTTTAAAAAATCCAGAGATTGCGATTCGCAGATGACGAGGATGGCAGCAAATCCCAGAGCGATGTTCAACATGGTGAACAGGTCTGGCGGCCGGAGGGCACGCAGGATATTCATTAAGTGACCCCTGATGACCCAGAAGAGACTAGAACTCCTGATGAACCTGATGCCACTGGAACTCCTGGCAGCTCCGAGTTGCACTTGATGGCAAGAACCGTCTTCCCCGCCCGGACGCTATCTCCAATGGCCACTTGCAGCTTGTATCCCCTGGGAATGGTGGTCTCCACCCGCGAGCCAAAGCGGATCATGCCTATCCTCTCCCCCCGGAGGACGTGATCTCCGGGTTTGACATAACAGATGATCTCTCTTACAAAGGTCCCGGTGATCTGGCACAGCTGAATCTCTCCGTCCTCGGTATCGATTCTAATTCTGTTTTGCTGGTTTTGGCACGAGCGGTTTAGAAAGGCTGGGAGGTGAGTGCCTTTCCTTTGCTCGACGCTCATTATCGTCCCATCTAAAGGCGACCGGTTAACGTGCACATCGCCGAAGCCCATGAATACGGTGACCTTCTCAGGGGTAGCCTGAATGATCCTTCCGTCTGCTGGAGAGAGCATACCCTCGCTTTGCGGCAGACGGTCTGGGTCCCGGTGAAAGAATATCATGAATAGCAAACCCATAAAAGCGGCAGCCGATATGTACCAGTTCCCGGCAGCGGCCAGGGCAGCGGTCAGGATAATGGGCACCGATATCCAGCCGCGGGAGTCTTTTGCCAGCTTCAAGCGGCATCTCCTCTGGGGTGTCTTATGTCCGCTGCCAGCTCATCTATGATCGAGAGGAGCTCGGGGAGGAGCAGGAATATCATATAGGATATCAGCAAGAGAGCAGCAACAGATCCTATCTTGGCGATCAAATTATGGGCAACCTCAAAGCTTGCGCCTCCAAACCAGCTCCAGCCGTAGGCCATGATCACGAATCCATTTCTCACCAGGTTCAGGATATAGATGGAGATGATAGAGACCGCAAGAGCTGCCGCCCTGCGGCCGATTGGTGCTCGGACGGATATGATGAGTCCTGAAAAGAGGGCGATGCTCTCAATGGCTGTGCAGGCGAGGATGATCTCCACCGACCTGCCGTTCAGAGTCATGATATTCCAACTGGGCATGCTCACCGGAACAGATAGAGCCTGAAGGGCGTGCACAGTCATGAGGGTGGTAAACCCTATCAGTGCCTCTCTCAGGGGCTCGATCTCGGCGAATGGAAAATAGACCATTCCGCATACTGCAGCGGCATAGCTCGCCCAGAGCTGGGCTTTGGAGGGGCCGTTCCTTCGAGTCATTATCCAGGCCATATAAAAGCACATGAGACCGGCAGCAGTGAAGAGGATGGCATTGAAGTAGTCATTGATGGCCAGATAGTGCCCGGGCTGAGCCAGCCAGAATACGCCAAATAGGAGCCATCCGGACAGGGCGATGAGGCTCTTTTTGGTCAGGGATGATACAAGCAGCAGAAGCAAGCTGATCCAGAGCAGATAAGAAGCCAGCCAGTCCAACATCATTCACCTAAGAAGTACCACAGGTTTATTTAGCATTATCTACTTACATCGCGATGATATGAACTTGGTGGGGGCTGGATTCACACCATTTATGGGTTTGGTTGATCATGGATCGAAATGCTTTTATTTTATTTTCTGCAGCGAGCGTGCTTCTCCTGGCCGTGGCCGTAGCGCAGATAGCCGAAGCAGGGTCATCTGATGCCGTCGGAAAGATAGATGCTGATCTGGCAGAGATGCTCGGTGGTGCGGGAGAGGAGAGGATACCTGTGATTGTGATGCTGAAGGGCACCGAGGCTCTGGATATTGACGGCTTCGATGTCAAGTACAGCTATCAGCTCATCCCCGGCCTGGCTGGAGAGGCAAGCAGCACTACCATCCGAGAGATGGCAGAGAGCGATAGAGTATCCGCTATCTATTTCGATGATCCTGCGAAGATATCGGCACCAGTCGAGGATATCGCATCTGCACCGGATAATGCTCTGGTTTATGATAACTCTTCCGTCGATGGGCAGGATAACGATTCTGATGGCCCATCAGATGGTTACATCTCTCCCGCCCGGATCATCAAAGCGGATAAGCTCTGGGAGATGGGGATCGATGGCAGGGGGATAAACGTTGCGGTGATCGATTCAGGCATCGACAAGAATCATCCCGATCTGATCGGCAAGGTGATCGCTGAGAAGAACTTCCTGGCCAATGAGATCACAGCAGACGATCTTTTGGGCCATGGCACAATGATCGCCGGGATCATCGCCGGCTCAGGTGCCAGCTCGGGCGGAAGATATGTGGGAATTGCCCCCGGGGCGAGCCTGATCAATGTCAAGGTGATCGACCAGAATGGCGATGGCAGGGTATCGGATATCATCGCCGGCATTGAGTGGGCCATCTACAATGGCGCTGATGTTCTGAGCCTCAGCCTGGGAGGGATAAACCTGGGCGAGACCAATCCCCCCATAACCATGGCCGCAGATAATGCCGCGGATCAGGGTGTGGTGGTATGTGTGGCTGCGGGAAACCGCAACAGCACTGAGAACGAGAATCAGCTGTCGGGAGCATCGTCCAGCCAGCTTCGAGGCTCTCCTGTCGAGCTCTCCCAGACGGAAGAGAGCAGCGGCAAGGACGTCTATTTCCTGTTTGTGCCCATCGTCTTCGCCCTGCCTCCGGGGCTGATAGACTCGCCAGGCGACGGGGTGAATGTCATCACCCTGGGTTCAACCGATGCCGCGGGGCATATGGCCAGCTTCTCCGGCTCCGGACCGACCAGGGACGACAGGATCAAGCCGGATGTCGTCGCTCCGGGAATGGATATCATCTCCACAGTGCCCGCTGGCCTTGAGGGGCCGGAGTATGTTGATACTTATTATGCCCGGGAATCGGGGACAAGCCTCTCCACGCCCATTGCCGCAGGTCTCGCTGCCCTTCTCTTGCAGGAGAGGAGCAACCTAACTCCCGCAGGGATCAAGGGGGCGATGACCAGGGGAGCGGCCAAGCTCAATAACACCCATGGGGTGGCTTACGAGGCATACTATCAGGGAACTGGCCTGTTGGATGCTCTACATTCCTATCAGCTCCTGGAGGAGCTGGGAGATGGGATGAGCGGCGTTGTGCCTGATCTGTGGAAGCCGGGTCGGTGGGCATATCTGCCCTCAGGAGAAGGAGTCTATGTGGGCCTGGATACAGGAGCAGACCGGCCGCAGAAGAAGATCTATGCCCTTGCCCCTGGAGACCGCGACTGGAATACCAGGTTCGTGTTCTTCAGCAACCGGGAGAGAGATGGGATTTCCCTCTCCGCTCAGGGGGAGATAGCAGATTGGGTCAGCCTGCAGGCCCTTCCTGAGCACATATCATCCAACGGTCAGCATGTCTTTGCCGCATCCATCCAGGTGCCGGAAGATACGGATCCTGGAGATTATTCCGGATCGCTTGATATCACTGACTCCGATAAGACGGTCCTTGAGATACCGGTCAGCCTGACGGTGGCAGAGCCCCTATCCATCTCCCTGGGAAAAGGAGGGAATTCCGGAAGCCTGACCGGGAACCAGTGGGATTACTATTATCTGGATTTGCCGGTGGGATCGAGGGGGATTGAGGTCAGGCTGGACTGGAACTCCGAATCGGATTCCATTGATGCTGATCGAAATGACTCCAACTCAACGGCTTTTAGCTCCATCAATGCCAGCTCCACGGACCTTGGCTCCAGCCTGGACCTGTTCCTGATATCCCCCACCAGTGAGTACTATGCCGGAGGGCCGGAGGGCAGCTCCAAGAGGGTAGCAATCGAGAGCCCGCCTTCGGGAAGGTGGCTCGTGGCCGTGTATAGCGAGAATGCATCCGTTAATGCCAGCTATACCCTCCAGGTGGAGCAGGAGATGATAGAGCCCACTCCCAAGCGGTGGCACATAGACTCCGCCAATCCGGGAACGAATGCCAGCATCGAAATCCTGCTGGAGAATAGAGGTCTGGCGATGGAGAATCTGAGCTATGCGGCAGTTATCGAGAACGAAAGCCTGGTGGAGTATGAGGGCAGAGTGGGATTGAAGCAGATCTGGAACCAGACGGTGAATGTAACCGATGAGACCATAAGGCTCTCTGCAGAGCTTGCCACCATTGAGGGCAGCAGATACAGCGAGGTGGCCCTGGTCTTTGAGGATCCCGATGGAATGGCAAGCGAGGAGCATGCGGATTTGGGGTCGGGATATCTCGGTCCGGTGGAGGTCTCCAATCCCCAAGCTGGCAGGTGGGCGATCAACGTCTATGGGTATAATGTCCCCGAAACCGGCCAGCCCTTCAGGCTCACTGTCAAACAATACAAAGAGGAGCCCTGGAGCTGGATCAGCATCAGCGGCCCTGACCGGCTGGAGGCAGGCAGCAACCAAACCCTAAGGGCCAGCCTTGCCTTGCCCCAGAATCCTGCCCAACACCAGCTGCAGGGATACTTAAAGATCTGGGCTAACAATAGCAGCATCCAGATCCCGGTGAGCATCTCGCTGGCCGGATCAGGGCTTGTCGGCCTGAGCTCGGAAAAGGTGCTGGACGAGGATGAAGATGGCAAGCATGACCAGCTGGTTTTGGGATTCGGGGTGAATGTCACCATTCCAGGAAATTTCAGGCTGAATGGGGTGGTGAACGATTGCCTTGGGAATAGGATCGATGTGATAGATCAGAGCCAGAGGCTGGATGAGGATGGAGATATTCATGTCAACGTCAGCGGCACCGATATCTGGAGAGCGGCCAAGTGCGGCCCTATCAGAATCGAGAACCTGGTCCTCTACGATAATACTGGCAACTACCTTGATCGCTATGAAGAGGATATCCGCATAGATCGTGATCCCAAAGAGTTCCAGGCGCCTCCTGCCTACATCAGCGGATTTGTCAATCAGACCACTATGGAGGTCATAGCCGTTGGGGTCAACCTGTCGGTGACAAAGCCGGGAACCTATCGGATCGATGGGTTCATCCTGGATGATTCCGGGAAGGAGATCGGATACGAGAAGGTTGAAGAACGCCTTAATCCGGGCAACCACACCCTCAGCCTCGAGTTCAGTCCCTCAGATTTTATTATCCTGGAGGAGGTCTCCCGGGTTCGGCTGGTTGATCTGGTTCTGACCTCTGACGGGGAGGTGCTGGAGAATAGAGACCTGGCCTGGACCTCAGAGGAGATGGACCCCCTAGCATTTAGAGCGGTGCCTGGGTCTGGGGAGGCCATGGCATCTCAGGAGTCGGTGGTCCCAGCAGGCTCTGACTCTAATCTTCCCTTTCCGGCAGCAGAGGGAGCGGTATTGAGACGGGAAAATGGTACGGTGGTCATATCCTGATACCTTAAATGTCTTTTTTTCATGTGACAAGAGAGTCGGACATACCGCTGGTGGGATGTCTGTACTTCGGAGTGGTGGATCGAGGGAGCAATCTCCTGCAGATAAGGCCGAGCTGCGGCTGCAACTTAAGCTGCCCCTTCTGCTCGGTTGATGCCGGTCCCAGCTCGAGGTCAAGGGTGACAGACTATCAGGTGGACCTGGACTATCTGATGGAGGCGGTTCGGGAGATAGCTCCCTTCAAGGGACCCGGGGTGGAGTGCCATATCGACTCCCCTGGGGAGCCTATGCTCTATCCGGATATCGTAGAGCTGGTAGGGAGGCTGAAGGGGATAGGAGAGGTCAGTGTCGTCTCCATGCAGAGCAATGGCACTCGTCTGGATGAGGAGATGATCAGATCTTTAGAGGAGGCGGGGCTGGACAGGATCAACCTCTCCATGCACGCTTTAGATCCGGAGCTGGCGGCGTATCTGGCGGGAAGGCCGGGATTTGATGTCCAGGGGCTTATAGAGACAGCAGAAAATATTGCCAAAAGCAGAATCGATCTATTGATCGCGCCGGTGTACATTCCGGGAATAAACGACCAAGAGATTCCAAAATTGATCGATTTTGCCATTAGATCAGGAGCGGGAAAGAGGTGGCCGCCCCTTGGGATTCAGAAGTTCGAGCACTACCGGCTGGGCCGATCGCCGCGGGGCGTTCGTGCGGAGAACTGGTGGCACTTTTATAACCGCAGCATGCCGCAGTGGGAGAAGGAGTTCTCTCTGCCCCTGAGGCTCAAGGCGCAGGATTTCGAAATTGAGAAGCGGCCCATGATCCCCACGGTCTTCAAGAGAAATGAGAAGACAAAAGTGGAGATAAGAGCTCCCGGCTGGGTAGAGGGCGAGCAGCTTGGAGTGGCAAAAAATCGGGTGGTATCGGTGGTGGACTGCCCGAAAAAAGAGGGGAGCGTGCGGGTGAAGATAGTATCCAATAAGCACAATATCTATGTGGCTGTGCCAGCTTGAGGATGGACATTTTCAGCTTTGCTGCACGCAAAATTGCTTTACGGCGAATGCTCCTCGATCTCCTCCTCCAGATCTTTCAGATATCTTCTCAGCACCTCATTTCTCCTGCTGGCCATCTCTTTTCCTCTCCTGGTATGCATTCGGGATTCCAGCCTGAGGAGCTTTCTGTAAAAATGATCCAGATTCCATTTGCCGTCATCCGGCTCACGTCTCTTGCAGAAAGGATCCTGAGGGCTGTAGAATGCCCGGTTTATAGATCCGCCGGTCATAAAGGCTCGGGCTATGCCGACAGCGCCCATGGCATCCAGCCGGTCGGCATCCTGAAGTATTTTGCCCTCCAGGGTTTGGGGGTTGATTCCCTGGGAGAAGCGGTGAACCTCGATCGCATAGAGCACTTTCGCTTTTTTCTCTTCAGGCAGATCGATTTTCTCCAGGAACTGGCATACTGCCTCCCGTCGCCTGACCTCTTGATCCTGCTTTGCATCTAATGAGCCAAGAGAATGCTTAGATCCCTCTTTGGCGTCATGCAGTAGAGCTGCCAGGAGAAGAACAGGCATGTCCGCACCCTCGGCCTGGCCGATCACTTTGGCATTATGATAAACCCTTAAGATATGAGAAAAGTCGTGCGCAGGGTCCGCATCCTTATACAGCCTCTCGACATCTTCCAGCAGTGATTGGGTGAAGATTTCTTCCTCAAAGCACATCGATCTCGGGCTGCTTTCCAGCCTTAAATAATCTATCGATGGATCTTCATCGAATAGAAGCTCAGCCCAGCAACTTGATAAGAGAAAACATCATAGTGGGGAAAAAGAGGTGCCCGACCTGCCCAGCAGTATCGTTTCCGCCTTCGAGCTGACCGTCGCCATGAGGCATATCATCTATCGAAAGAGAGGAACCCTCCTCTCTGTAGCAGCCATAGCCCTGGCAGTATCCATCTCTCTCGTCTCCATATTCATGATGGACGGCTTTAGGGATATGCTCTTCGATGTGATCATCGAGGACCTTCCTCATGTCACCGTCACCCCCAAAGAAGGCGACGATTACATCTACCTCTATCACAGCCTCGCTGATCGCATTTGGGACATCCCAGGGGTAGTGGCTGTATCCGCCAGCCTGGGCACCAGTGCTACATTCACATATAAGGAAAATGTGGAGAATGTAGCCATGTCAGGGGTTGATCCGGAGGACTTTGAAAGCATATACCATCTTGAGGAATATATGATCAAAGGGGACCTTATCTCCGTCCAGAGCGGCAAAAAGGTGATCTTGGGCAAAAAGCTCTCTGAACGGCTGAAGGTCAAGATGGGCCAGACGATCTATGCCAGCTTTCCCGATGCCAGGGGCACCAGCCTGATGGTTTCAGGCATCTTCGATCCGCCCGTCGGCTGGCAAGATGACCTGACCATCGTCTCCCTGGACACCGCCAGGAGCTTTCTGAATGAAGGGGATGTGGCATCTATTGTTGATATAAGGCTTGAGGATATCTACCAGGCCGATGCCGCTGCCAGATCTCTGCAGGATTACGGATACAAGGCGGATAGCTGGCAGAAGCTCTACCCGGAGATCCTGGAGACCCTGGCCATAGAGACCTTCGAGAACAATCTGATAATGCTGTTGATCCTGATCATCGCTTCCTTTGGAGTGGGAAGCGTCATGTACCTGCTGGTCAATGAGAAGACCAGCGAGATCGGTATGCTGATGGCCATGGGCGCGAAAAGGCAGAGCATAATGAACATATTCCTGATCGAGAGCGGCCTCTTGGGGCTGATGGGGGGAGCGGTTGGCGCAGTCCTGGGCCTGGCCCTTTCCCTTTATCTCGGTAATCTGGAGTTCTCAATGGAAGCCCCCGGCGGTCAGAAGATCACCTTGCCGGTGGTGATCAGCCTGGAAAGCTTCCTGGTGATAATAATCGCTGCAATTGCATTGAGCATCATCGCAGGCTCCTATCCCGCATACAAAGCATCGAGGCTTGATCCCACTCAGGCCATAAACGCATGAAGAGATATTGAAGGAAAAAATATGTACGAGTTTTCCATCGCCCAAAGACATATCCTGAGAAATCCCAGGATGGCCCTGTTCACAGTTGCCGCGGTGACGCTGGCGGTGGCGATCATCGTTCTTTTCATGGGAATCATGAGTGGTTTTCAAGAGGAGATCATTACCACGACGGTGGAGAACAATCCTCACATCTACATCCAGCCGAAGGAGGATGAGAACTATATCTATCTCTACAGAACCGTCTCTAATATTCTATGGGCATATCCAGGAGTAGAGGCGGTCTCGGCGAGGCTGGCAGGAAAGGGAGCCGCTAAATACAAAGACGAGGTTCGAGCAATCAGCTTCCTGGGGGTCAATCCAGAGGACGAGGACCGGATGATGGATGTCAGAAGCGACATCATCTCCGGAGATTTTCAGGATTTGGAGCGCCGGAAGTATGCTGCCTTCATTGGAACCGGCCTGGCAGAGAAGCTGAAGATAGGTCAAGAGGATGACTTCACCCTGACGAGAGGAAACATATCCCTCCGAATAAAGGTTGCAGGCCTTTTTGAGACAGGCACTGCAGCAGACGATTCCCTGATATATATTCCTCTGATGCTGGCTCAGGATCTGATAGAAATGGGGGACGTGGTCTCAGAGGTCGACGCCAAGGTGGCTGACATCTATCAGGTCTCACTCATCACTACCGACCTCAACCGGCGATTTGCATACGATTCAAAATCCTGGCAGGACATGAATGCCGATATCCTTAATCTCATTGAGACCCAGAGAGTATTCGCCTGGATATTTTATCTTCTGATCTTCGCCATAGCCGGTTTTGGAATAGCCAATACCATGATCATGATAGTCTCCCGCAGGACGCGGGAGATAGGCATTCTCATGGCTATGGGTGCGACCCGCTGGTCCATCCTCAAGATATTTATCCTGGAGAGCCTGATCCTGGCCCCACCTTCTGCTCTGATGGGCGGGATTCTCGCTTATCTCTCAGCTCAGCTTATAATGTCCTATGAGATCGAGCTCCCCTCAGAGATCTACATGATATCTAAAATGACCATCTCCATGAAGCCGGAGTTCTTCGTCTGGGCGGTTGGCATTGCTCTTACGGTCAACTTCGTGGCCGGGCTCTATCCCGCCTGGAAGGCCTCCCGTATGGATCCAGTGGTAGCGATCGGCAGCGCATAGAGATCATCGGAGATGGTATGAAGGCTATAATAGATGAAATTTAGATCCTCTTGAGAATACTTGATAGTAATGAGCCTGGCACTTCCTTTCCATAAGGCAAAGCGCAGCTTCCTGCAGCTCGTCCACCATATCAGCAGGGACGTATGCTTTCGGTGTCTGGGAACGAGCGATGCAGGCGAGCACTGGCGAAGAGATGCATTCCAGCAGGCTTTTTACCCTATCAAGCCTCTTCTCGATAGCTCCTTTTGCCAAATCCCTCTCATCGGTTGTACATAGTCCATCCAGGTCAAAGCCTATAACCACCGGAAGGCTGTTTTCCTCCAGATCGACTTCCAATGCATGAACTCCAATGCTCTGAGGGGCAGGGACCAGCTTTCCATTCTGCTTTCTCAATTTCGTACTTGCGCCATCCCATTCTATAAGGTCGATTCTCTTTTTACCGGCAGAAGAGGATCTTATTCTTGTTCTTGGCGCATCCAAGAACTCCCCCCCAAAAACCCTTCCGTAGGCGTCTATTTTCTCCTTTCTCGGGTCAAAATGGTATAGAGATCCTAAGATTCCATAGTGAAAGGCGGGGCAGGTGAAGTTCCCCTCGTTCAGCCTTCTCTTAGCGTATTCATATATCTCTGGCATCATCCTATCAAAATAGTCGAATATGTTCCTTCCTTCCTTCGCCGGCAGCCGCGGGCAGTCAGAGAACATGTCATGGTGCCTGTCAATCCGGACCACAACTAAGGGCATCTTATGCCTGCAGTATTCTCTGATCCAATAGAGAAGGATCTCATTATGAGAGTCGATTATTACTGTCTGCATGATGCATCTCCCGACAGTCAGGCTAAGCCATAATTATAACTATTAAACCTTTAATTATCTAATCTAGATAAAGCTATCTGTATTGTATCCGAATAAAAGCTGAAATGCTCAAATCAAGCTTCGCAGCCATCACGCTCTCAGAGGCATTTTCATGCGCGTCGCATCCAAGTCATTAGTGAGCAACAGAAAGCCTTGGTTCATCAATTGAATGCCAGAGAAGAAAAAGCATAGAATCGCTTCGTGCCAAGCCTATTGGTCGGATATTCACAACCCCATCCATCCGATGCAATAAGGGAAAAATGGATCTAGTTGAAGCGAAAAACAAATATTTATGAGCAATAATGATGAGGATCTGTCTTCCTTTCTCATGGATTTTGGATTCACAGAGGATGAGCTCTTTGCGGTCACATATGAGCTGGACTCCTATCGGTCGATTCCCGGGACAACTGTGAAAAGGTACCTGAACAGGATACTTCAGAACATCAAAGAGGGGGATCGGGAGGCATTCTTGAAGGGAATTATGGTCGGGGTGGTGATCCGGAAGGCAGCGGATTCAATGGTGGAACCGGAGCTCACCGAGGAGGAGATTAGAGTGGCAAAGGAGATCGAAAGGCATAGATTCTCAGATTAAGTCCAATTAAGAATCTCATGCGGCCATGCCAAAAGGAAAAGAATGGCTCCTGGCTATGTGGTGTGGTTGAACTTGAATCGGAAATCTCTGTGTCTCCGTGACTCTGTGGTGAAACGCTATGCTCTGACTCAACCACAGAGGCGCAGAGGAGCAGAGGCTATAATCTCTGCCGTGCCTGACTCACATAATTCAGCGAAGAACAATTAACCACAAAGCTCACGAAGGACACAAAGACCGCGCCAAAGAGGCCTTTGTGATCTTTGTGCTCTTTGTGGTTAAAATCCGTTATCTGTAATCCAATCAAACCACAGAGGCGCAGAGGAGCAGAGACTAGAATCGCTGCCGAGCCTGACCCACATAATTCAGCGAAGAGCCAAAAAAATATAAAGAAGTATCATGGCCTCGCCTGGTATATTGCCAAGAATCGCACTGGCGCTATCTTACTGAATGCTATCTTCCTTAAGGTTTTATCGATGTCGCAATTCCAAATCCAGGAAAACTAGAGAATTCAACAAAAAAATGAGGCTGGAGCTATGCACATGCACAGCCTATAGCCCCAGAGTGGGATTGATGCCCAGCACAAACACCAGGATGAAGTATATCGCATTCAATACCAGTCCCATGGGAATTCCCAGCTTGGCCCATTCGCTGCTGGTGATTCCCAGCTTTCCGGCGGAGATGATATTGGGGATGTTTCCTGGAATCAACATGCCGCCGGATATGAGCAGGCCATACAAAGCGGCATTAATCTGGCTCTGGCTCATCGCCGGAGAGATCTCCGCTGCAGTAAGGGTTGCATTATCCAGGATGGCAGAGACCATGTTCACCCAGAAGAGGACATAATCTGGAATCTTGGTGAAGTACTTGAATATGAGCACCTCCATACCTGCTCCCAGCAGGAAGAGAGCAGATACAAAAAGCCAGACCTTAGCTGCTCTGATGAATACCTCCTTCAAGCCACCCTCATCCGCTATCTCCTGTACCTCAACCCTTGCAGCTTTTCTTCCCACATAGAACGCACCGAAGAGAGCGCACCCTAAAACCCCCAGGACGATAAGTATGCCCAGCTGATCAGCCAGGTACCAGAAGGAGGCATTATAGGGAGGGCCCTGCAGCTTGGTGACGGCAATGGTCGATAGCGGCTCGCCCAGTGGAGTGAGAACTGCGCCCAGTCCGATGGCAAAACAGGCAATGATTACCATCTTGATCTTATCGCTTCGTTCCATCGGCATGAGATTTGCGATCTCCACCAAAAACAAGGATGCAATTATAGCAGTGATTAAGCTTGAGGCCATTCCCAAGACGAATATGACCACAGCCACAAAAACCGGCAATGGAACGGAATTGGTCAGGCCTCTGATCGCTCTGTTTATTGTGGCCTTTCCATAGAAGAATATCAGCCCGGCAAAGAGCACTGCCGGGACTATGCCTTTTTCAACCGGCTCTCCTGCAGCCAGAGTTATTAGATCAATTCCCCATTTACTGGTAATGGTAACAGCTGTCGCCCCCATGATGAACAGGAATGCCTCCAGGTTCTTCTCGACTACTTTTATCTTGAAAGGCAAGGTCAGAACAAGCAAAAAAATTGCGAACAAGCCTATATCAATTAATGTGACCGTCTCACCTGCAACTGTAAACATTCAATTATCTCCTATACAATTTAATTTTTATGGATTATATATTATTTATCTGAGCACCGGTATCTGTGGTCTGCCTCAACTCAGTTCTTGATCTCACCCTGAAGCTCACTGCTCTTGCTTGCCAACTGGCAAATGGGGCAGATTTCTGGTTCCTCATCCAGATGGCTGGAGGCTGAGGATAGCACGCTGGCTGTGCAGAGGTTTCCTGCCATAAATACAGCTGCAGCGATCTGATCATCCGGAACGCCAAGCTTGGATGCTGTCCGGATATGCAGCCTCATACAGTGGCTGCATCTGATGGCCGCCGAGACCGCTATTGAAATGAGCTCAATTGTCCTTTCATCCAGCATATCCTGAGCGGTCTTCTCCTTGCCTTCCCTTAGGATGGCATCCAGATCAGCTTCATAGCTCATGATCATTCTCTCCGCAAATCAGACGGGAAGATCGCACGCTCAAGATTCTAAAGCGATCTCCGTCGACGTTTTTGTATCCTGCAAGCCTAGAACTGATTTGCATTTTGAAAGCCCAAGATTGATTACTAGATTATTAATATTGCGGTCTATAACAGATTAATTTTCAATTTAAGCTAAATTTAGGAAAATGAATTATTCAATTTAACGTTAAATGAACAAATTCCATTATTGGCATTTTTCCAAAAAAGGTAATTTTAGGCTTGAATCGCAAATCCTAGGCAGAGGCGATAATCTCTGCCAAGGACCTTAATATTATTCTCTGCCTGAACTCACCCACATAATTCAGCGAAGAGCTTAAAAAAAGGAAGTTATATCTTCACAGCCGCACAAACTGCCTTCTTCCTCCGCCCGTTGAGGCCGGCCCGACTGGCCACAGGGACAGGCTCTATCTCTGGATTGAGCCTTGCTCTCAGGAATCGGCCGGTATGGCTCTCCATCACTTCAGCCACCTGTTCCGGAGTGCCGGTGGCCACAACCAGGCCGCCAGCATTTCCTCCTTCCGGCCCCATATCTATGAGGTAGTCTGCGGATTTGATCACATCCAGGTTATGCTCTATCACCACTACCGTGTTCCCCTTGGATACCAGGTCGTCCAGGACATGGATTAATTTCTTCACATCATCGAAGTGCAGTCCGGTGGTAGGTTCATCTAAAAGGTAAATCGTCCTGCCCGTCCCCTTTTTGGCCAGCTCCCGCGTGAGCTTTATCCTCTGAGCCTCGCCGCCGGAGAGGGTGGTCGAGCTCTGGCCCAGCTTGATGTAGCCCAGCCCCACTCCCAGAAGGGTGTCCAGCTTGCTTCTTATGGCCGGAATGTTCTCGAAGTGCTCCCTTGCTTCCTCCACCGTCATATCCAGGGCCTCAGCAATGGACTTTCCCTTGTACTTGACCTCCAGGGTCTCCTGGTTGTAGCGTCTCCCTTTACATTCTTCGCACTCGATATAGACATCGGGCAAAAAGTTCATCTCGATCTTGATCAGGCCATCACCGTGGCAGCTCTCGCACCTGCCGCCCTGTACATTGAATGAGAAGCGACCGCTCTTGTAGCCCCGAATCCTCGCCTCCTTGGTCTGGGCATATGCCTGGCGAATGGGATCGAAGACCTTGGTGTAGGTGGCGGGATTGGATCGGGGCGTCCTGCCGATGGGGCTCTGGTCGATGACGATCACCTTGTCCACCTCAGTGTCGAAGCGAATCCCATCATGCTCTCCCGGAGTCTCGCTTGAGTGGTAGATCCTCTTCATCAGCGCCCGGTAGAGGGTATCGTAGATCAGGGTGGACTTGCCCGATCCCGAGACGCCGGTGACCACTGTCAGAATCCCCAGGGGAATGTCAACATCGATCTCCTTGAGGTTGTTCTCCCGGCAGCCCATGAGATGGATGAACTTGTTGCTCTTCCTCCTCTTTGCCGGAACCTCGATCCTCTTTTTACCGGAGAGGTACTGGCCGGTCAGCGATTTTGGGTTGGCCTCGATCTCTTCAGGAGTGCCCTCGGCCACCACATAGCCGCCGTGAATTCCTGCTCCTGGGCCGATGTCCAGCACATGATCGGCACTGCGGATGGTATCCTCGTCATGCTCGACTACAATCAGGGTGTTTCCCAGGTCTCTCAGCTTTTTCAGGGTCTCTATCAGCCGGGCATTGTCCCTTTGGTGCAGGCCTATGGAGGGCTCGTCCAGGACGTAGAGGACGCCGGTCAGGTTCGAGCCTATCTGGGTGGCCAGACGAATGCGTTGCGCCTCCCCTCCAGAGAGGCTGCCTGCGTTTCTGGAGAGGGTCAGGTATCCCAGGCCCACGTGCTCTAAAAATCCCAGGCGGGAGCGGATCTCCTTCAGAACCTGGCGGGCGATCTCTCCCTCCTTGACCGAGAGCTTATCCTCTAAATTCATGAAGAACTCATTGCATTCGCTCACCGAGAGGTTGGCCACATCAACAATAGATAAGTCCTGGATCCGGACCGCTAAGACCTTCTCTTTCAGCCTTTTTCCCTCGCAGGCCGGGCAGGGAAGGACCCGCATAAACTTCTCAAGCTCTTCCCGGCGGTACTCGGAGGCGGTCTGGCTGTAGAGGCGGATGCTCTGCGGTATCAGCCCCTCCCACTGGGAGTTATGCGACCAGTAAACGTCCCCATTTTTCATGCTCATATTCATCCGGATCTTCTCCTTCGAGCCGTACATCAGGGCATCGTACTGCTCAGGGGTGAGATCCTTGATGGGGGTGAAGATGTCAAAGCTGAAATGCTTGGCCACTGCCGCCAGGTGCTGGCCCCGCCAGCCATCGATGATATTACGGTAGAGGGCTACCGCTCCATCGGCGATGCATCGATCCCTGTCCGGTATGATCAGCTCGGGATCGAACTCCATTCTGAAACCCAGGCCGTTGCAGGACTCGCAGGCTCCAAAGGGGCTGTTGAAGGAGAACATCCGCGGCTGAAGCTCCTCGAAGACTAGGCCGCAGACGGGACAGGCCATCCTGGCGGAGTAGACCCGCTCCTCTCCGTTCTCATGCAGGACATAGACCAGGCCTTCCGTCTTTTTCAGGGCTTTTTCTATCGCCTCCACCAGCCGGGACTTGTCTTCTCTTGGGTCCAGCCGGTCGATGACCACATCGATATCATGCTTCTTGTAGCGGTCGAGTTCTATCTCCTCGTCCGTCCTCTGGATCTGGCCGTTCAGCCTCACCCGGGCATAGCCCTCGGCGTTCAAATCCTTGAGAAGCTGGCCATAGGTTCCTTTCTTCTGGCGGATGACGGGCGCGAGGATGGTGATCATTCCTCCGTCCTCCCCTTTCATCTCTTTAGTCCCCTCAGTTCCCTCAGGCTCCTTGCCTTTGATCTCTTCCAGGATGCTGACGGCGATCCTCTCCGGCGACTGAGACTCGATGCGGGTTCCATGCTCCGGGCAGTGGGGGATGCCTATTCTGGCAAAGAGCAGGCGGAGGTAGTCGTAGATCTCTGTCACCGTTCCCACGGTGCTGCGGGGGTTTTTGGAGGTGGTCTTCTGCTCGATGGAGATGGCTGGGGAGAGGCCGTCGATGGAGTCCACATCGGGCTTGTCCATCTGGCCTAAGAACTGGCGGGCGTAGGCGGAGAGCGATTCCACATAGCGGCGCTGGCCCTCGGCGTAGATGGTATCGAAGGCCAGGGTGGATTTGCCCGAGCCCGAGACGCCGGTGATGACGATCAGGCTGTCACGGGGTAGCTTTACGTCGATGTTTTTCAGGTTGTGCTCGCGGGCACCTTTTATCACAATTGATTTCATGTTATATTATAATTTAGCCAATCTTGCTGGCGATGGCAGTTCCATATCCGGCAAGAGCCCCATAGCGATATGCGGTGTACTTGGCTGGAACATTCAACCGGATGGTGTCAAGCGATATGGCATATAGCTCAGCACCGCTCTCTGGCAAGATGTCCAGGGTAACGCTGTTGCCTGATGCGGTTCCGCTGGCCAGGGCCACCTGGGTGGTGCTGCCAGAGGCGATGCTCCCCCGGCCAAAGAGCCTGTTTCCGGATTGATGCAGGTCCAGAGAGATGGTGTATCCTTCGGAGAGCTGCAAGGCCCATTTTCCTGATATGCCAGTTAAGCTGGCAGCAGGGGTAGTGGCTTGGGCAGGGGTCTGAGTCACAGGAGTGCTGGAGAAGGTCTTTGCCACCGGGGTGTTGGATGCGCTATATCTTCCCATTGTGGTCTTGCCGACGCTCGAGCCCAGAAGAGAGACTGGTTTAGATGTCTGAACGCTGTCGGCTGCAGAAGACGTGCCGCTGCCGACCTTCATCGTGAAAATGGGGTCGGTGAAGTACTTGCCAGCGTCGCCGCTATAGCTTCCCACATATCCGCCCTCCAGATAATCCTGAGCAGCGGAAGGCAGGGCCAATAATGACAGAAGGGCCAGAATGCCGAGTATCCTTATCATATCTAACTCACTGCGGTCAATGGCGTTCGTCAATTAACTTAAAGATAACCGTCGAATAATGAGGATGACATCCGGAGGTGGATGGGTAGCAGAAGGCGGCTCGCGTCCATCTGGAGGGGCAGGGAGGACTGTAAAGGGGAGAGGAGACTGGTGGTGGATGTGACCCTGCCTGCGGATAAATGGGGCGAAGCATCTTGATTTTCTGGGCAAGATTGTATCCAAGCCTCCCCGGCGTTGAGGGGGCCAGAGCACTACCGCGCGTAAAACCCGCGCGCGGCGTCCACTGAAAAGCAGCTTGCTAGAATTAATCTTGACCTTGATCCTGCTTGGTTTCAAGAGATCAACTATCCAATGAGAAAACTCCAGATAATTAGTCCATAAATCGATTCATACGGTTATTTGGGCTTCCCGGCTTAGAGGAGGGCAGGCGGATCCCTCAGATCCAAAAACAGCAAAAAGCATTACTGCATCTAGCTGCAGTAATTTGTAAAAAGCAGCCTGCTGCATATCAATAATGGTCGCAATACGGCTCTTGAGCCCATCTCACGATATAAGCCGCCCATAAACCTGGGCAGCACAATTGGCCTGAGCTTTAACAGAAAGATCTCACCGCCTCTTCACCCGATCTCGCCTTTCAGCTAATCTCCCATTTAATTTCAAATTTTATAAGCTAATTATAATTTGTAATAACGAAAAGTCTTAAGTATAAGCTAGAATTTAACACGAATAAGATATCAATGCAGATTTAGGACAATGATGTGGTCCCGCGATCTGATTGCAAATAAATGGAGGAATAGAAGTGAGTAAAAGAAACCTTTGGAATAGATCGATAATAATATTATTTATATGCTCTATAATTTTCCTGAGCTCTACTGCCCTGGCATCATACCCCAAGACCTTTACCGACACCCAGGGCCGGGAGATCACTCTTGATGAATCCCCGCAGAGGATAATCACCAGAGCCCCGGACGAGGCCAGAATCGTGATCGCCCTGGGCTACGGAGACAAGCTAGTCGCCGGTGAGCAGGCTACCAAATCCTGCCTCTGCCCAATGACCTTTAGCAACACCACCGAAGGTTGCCTGGAGTGCTATGAGAACATCATTGACGGCCGGATGCCCGACCTTCCCGAGATCAGCACCAGGTACGACATCTATTTCGAGGAGATCGCCAGGCTGGAGCCCGACCTTATATTTTGCGGAAACCTGAAGGATGCAGAGGCCTTTGAGGACAAGATTGGCTGCCCGGTGGTAGTTCTTGGAGGACAGGGCTGGAACTTCGGCGATGAGGGCTACTTCGATAGCATCCGCGTGGCCGGCGAGGCCCTGGATGCTCGGGATCAGGCAGATGAGCTCATCGCCTTTGCCAAGGGCAAGGTGGAAATGATCGAATCGGTGACAAAAGAGATAGATCCTGATGATCGGCCAAAGGTCTACTTCGCCTCCCGAGGTGCAAGCAATGCCTTTTATGATCCCAAAGAGGGAAGGGACTTCACCAGAACCGAACCCAAATACGATCCTCTGACCATCGCCGGCGGCAACAACATCGCCTCGGAGATCAACGGCTCTACAGTTAATGTGGCCCTGGAGCAGATCATAGCCTGGAACCCTGACTTCATATTCATATCCAACAGCAATGCGGGAAACAATACAGGCCTTGATTTCATCAAGAACAGCCCTGAGCTGGCCTCCATCAACGCCATAAAGGAAGGCAACGTCTTCAACTGCTTCTATCCCCACTGCCGGGGCACTCCGCCTGACAGAAACCTGTTTAACATGATGTACATGGCCAAGGTGATGTACCCGGAGGAGTTTGAGGATCTCGACCTGGAGAAAGAGGGCAATGAGATATTCAAGGCCTTCTTGGGAGTGGACGGCGTCTTCACCGAGTATGCCGACTACCTGGTCTGGCCAAGAGAGTACCTGGACAGCCTGAAATAGGTGCTCTCATGCCGGGAATCATTAACTGGGACGAGCTGTGGAAGGCCACCCATGCAGGCGGGTTTCACCACCATGGCCGGGACGGCCAGGATCTGGCATCCCATTGGGATAGTAAGGCCCGAGGGTTCAACAAGAGGGTGATGAAGAATCCCGCAAGGGCAACAAATCAGGTGGCCACCCTCGGCCTCCTTTCTCATGAGACAGTACTGGATGTGGGCGCCGGCACAGGAAGGCTGGCGATTCCCATGGCTCGAATAGCCAGGAGCGTAACAGCTCTTGATCAATCCAAGGGAATGCTGGCCTGCCTCGAGGAGAACATGGCTAAAGAGGGCATAGAGAACATCCGTACCATCCAGAAGAGCTGGGAGGAGCTGGCCGAGGGTGAGATCGAGCTGCACGACGTGGTCTTATCCTCCAACTCTTTGGGGGTGTTGAACCTAAGAGAGTCCCTGGCCAAGATGGACTCTATGGCCAAAAGGGCGGTCTATATCTTCACATTCGCCGATCGGAGGAGAGACGACGGCTTTGCAGACTTCCTGAGGGGAGGCAAAAGGGCCCGCCATCATTTCGGCGGCCCAGCTGACTACCTGGTGATATACAACCTCCTGGCGGATATGCGAATTTTCGCCGACATCAATATCATGAACTGGCAGTCCTCCGAGCACTACTCAAGTCTTGATGAGGCGGTAGCTGAGTGGAAGGAGATGCACGAAATACCAGCGGAAAGAGAGCCCGAGCTGCGAGAGTTTCTATCCGGGAAGCTGACTGAAAGTGAGCAAGGGCTGTGCATGCACCGCCATCACAAGCAGGCCATGATCTCCTGGCAGAAGGACCAGCCTGCGTCTGAGCATTAAATGCAGGGGAGGACAATACAATGGTCTCCATTCCCATTCTGGCCGGATCGGCTCTGTTGATAGTAATACTGGCCTCGAGCATCCGGGTGGTAAGGCAGTACGAGCGAGCGGTTATATTCCGCCTGGGCAAGATCAAGAAGGAGAGAGGTCCAGGCCTCTTTGCTCTCATTCCTCTGGCGGATAAGATGGTCCGGGTGGACATGAGGGTGCGAGAGCTTGATGTGCCCAAACAGACGGTGATCAGCAAGGACAATGTCACTCTAGAGGTGGATGCGGTCATCTACTACAAGGTGATGGATGCCTCTCGGGCGATCATCGAGGTAGAGGACTTCGAGGCCGCCACCCTTCTTCTGGCTCAAACCACCCTGAGAGATATCCTGGGACAGAATGAACTGGACACCATCCTCTCCGATCGGGACGATCTCAATAAGAGGATCAAGGAGATCCTGGACTCGACCACTGGCCCCTGGGGCATGCACGTGGTGATGGTCACCATGAGGGACGTATCATTGCCGGAGAACATGCTGCGCGCCATCGCCCGCCAGGCAGAGGCGGAGAGAGAGAAGAGAGCCCGGATCATCCTGGCAGAAGGAGAGTATCAGGCCTCAAAGATGATGAACCAGGCAGCGGATATGTACGAGGACAAGCCGAGCGCTCTGAAGCTGAGGGAGTACCAGACCCTGACCGAGATTGCTAAAGAGAAGAACCTGATAGTGGTCTCCACCGGATCAGATGATGGTCACAGGAATTCGGACCTTCCCCTTTTCATGGGGCTGGCCAGGGCGGCTGTGAGCAATAAATGACCAGCTTTCGGGCACTCTTCTTCCGGGGCAAGCCCGACGCTGGCTACTCTCGGGCGAAGAGGTCGGGCAAGAAGAGCAACCACGAGCTGGCCCATGACAGATTCAAATTCATCAGAATCTTATTCGTGCTGGGCATCGCCGGCCTTCTGGTCCTTCTCACCGGGCTCATAATCACCCTCGGCCCTCTGGATATATCCGTGCTCGATTCTTATTCTGCCCTCCTGGCCCGCTTCTGGCCGGAGCACTTCTATGTGGACGAGCTCACCAGCCGGGTGGTCTGGAACATCCGCTTTCCCAGAATCATGGGAGGAATCATGGCCGGCTTTGGGCTGGGGATATGCGGCTGCGTGATGCAGGCGGTCCTAAAGAACCCTCTCGCCAGCCCCTTCACCCTGGGGATCACTGCCGGTGCCCAGTTTGGCATATCCCTGGCCGCAGTCATCGGCTTTTCCTTTCTGGCCGGTCCCTATTTCATAATCGGCAATGCCTTCCTCTGCGCCCTCTTCTGCTCTCTGTTCATCATCGGCCTGGCCGCCATCAAAGGAGCGACATCTGAGAACCTGGTCCTGGCAGGGATCGCAGTCAACTACTTCTTCACCGCTATCAGCCAGCTGCTCAAGTACTTCGCCACCGACGAGCAGCTTCGCCTTATGACCAACTGGGGAATGGGGGACCTGGCTGCCTTCTCCTGGACCAACTCCAGGATACTCTTGGTCATATTCGTCATCTGTATTCCTCTTCTCATGACCAAATGCTGGGACCTGAACATCATGACGGCAGGAGACGAGACCGCCAAGAGCATCGGGGTCAATGCTGAGAGGACGCGCATCTTCATAATGGTGGTCAGCAGCCTGCTGGTCGCGACCATTGTCTCATTCATGGGGACCATCGCCTTTGTGGGGCTGGTCGCCCCTCACATGGCCCGGATGGTCATCGGCGGAGACCACCGTTTCCTCATCCCCGCCTCGGGAGTGCTGGGAGCACTGGTTTTAATGTCTGCCGATGCCGCGGGAATGAATCTGATCGCCCCCACCATCATACCCACAGGGATCATGACATCGATTGTGGGAGTCCCGTTCTTCATGTATCTGATGATGAAAGGAAAGAGAAAGGAGTTTTGGACATGATGATCAAGCTTCAGGCCAAGGATATGGATTTTGGCTATAACAGCAGCAAGATACTTCAAAATGTGAACTTCGAGATCGCCCCTTCAAAGCTGGTCACCATCGTTGGGCCGAACGGCTCCGGCAAGTCAACACTGATCAAGTGCATTGACAGGATTCTTGCCCCTCAGGGGGGGAGCATCCTCATCAACCGGAAGGATGTGACCAAGATGACCAGGATGGATATGGCCAAATATCTCTCCTATGTTCCCCAGAGCTCTGTGAGGATCTTTCCCACCAATGTCTTTGACACCATCTTGATGGGCAGGAGGCCCCATATCGGCTGGTTGGGCAGTGAGAGGGACGAGGATAAGGTCTGGGAGGTCTTGAGGCTTCTTGATATCGAGAGGCTGGCTATGAGCAACTTCAGTGAGCTCTCCGGCGGCCAGCAGCAGAAGGTCCTGATCGCCCGAGCGTTGGTCCAGGAGGCAGAGGTGATGCTCCTGGATGAGCCCACCAGCAACCTGGATATCTGGCATCAGCTGGACGTGATGAACATCATTCGGGATGTGGTCAAGAAAAAGGAGATCACTGCCATCATGGCCCTGCATGATCTGAACCTCGCCTCCTACTACTCCGACCGGATCATTATGATGAATAGAGGCAAGATAATAGCCGCTGGCGATCCCCAATCGGTGATCACCGAGGAGAACATAGCAAAGGTCTATCGGGTGGAGGCGGCGGTGAGGAGCCTCTCCGACCGACCGGTGATAATGCCCTTGCGGCAGATCCGGGGAGCAAGGGCGTAGCAGAAAATAGAACTTGCTCGTCGTCTCTTTTTTAGGAGCAGCGCCCGGCTATCAACCTCTTCGCCGGGCAGCAGATGCTTGAAACATCTCCCTGTACTCCGCATACCTGCCGGAAAAAGCCGGATAAGTGAAGCTCATGCCGTCTTTGCCCAGCATTACTGACAGGGGCCTTGCCCTTTGAAAGTCCATGCTTCCATCAGCATCAAAGAACCGTTCATCAACCTCCAGGTGCACCACCTTGCCGATGATGAGAACGAACTTCTCCCTGACCAGCTCCTCTTCTAAAACGCACTCCGCCCAGGCCAGGCAGCCCTCGATTCCAGGAGCCTTGACTTTTGTGGACGGGTGGGGCTCAAGTCCCGCTTCTAAGAACTCATCCACCCCGGGAGGATAGCTTCTGGCGCAGATCATAATCGCATCCTCCATGCCCATCTGCGGGATATTCACCACAAACTCTCCCGTCCGGCGGATGTTCTCCAGGGTGTCGCGCTTGATCCAGGAAGCGAGGATGACCTCCTCCAGAGGGCGCAAAATGGGCGTGAAATTTGACCAGGGAGCAGCATTCCTGATCCCCTGCGAGGAAACGGTGGTGATGAGGACTACCGGAAGAGGCAGGATCTGCTCCCTTTGATTCGGTTTTAGGATCATCAATTTCCCTCGGAATTATCTCAAAACTCAAGATTCCAGCAGCTTTTCTGCTATCTGCTCCATTTCCATGATTGGTGGAACTTTCTCGCCCTTCAAACAGGCCTTGAAGACATCTTTGTCAAAGGGCATGGTGCCGATCACCTTATTCTTGTCCACTAGATCCGCCAACTCCTTTGAGTTCTCATCCATCCGGTTGAGAATAAAGAACATCGGCTTTCCGATCTTCTCGCTCATCTCGGCGATCTTGCCGGACAGCTGGACGGATTCAAATGACGGGTCTATCACAACCACGATCTTGTCGCAACCGGCTTCAACGCCCCTGCCGAAGTGCTCGATGCCTGCATCCGTGTCCACCACTACGTGCTCTCCGTTGGTCTTTAACTTCTCCAGAAATTCCCTAGCCAGAGCACCCATGGGACAGGCACAGCCCTCACCGAAACTATGAATCTTGCCGATGGCTATGAGCTTGATTTTGTCCTCGCCTACCACCAGCTCTTCTGGAATATCCTTTACCGTAAACTCCTCCAAGATCTGCAGCCGTTCTCTTTGCTCCGACCGGATGAATTTCATCAATTTCTCGGAGAGAGCTTTCTTGCCGCCTAAGGATTCCATGAAATCCTTGGGCTGCTCGAAGCCCAGTTGCTTGTAGAGGCCGAAGTTGGACTCATCTGTATCCACAACCAGAACCTCATTCCCTTTCTCTGCAATTTCTCTGGCCAGAAGCGCAGATATGGTGCTCTTTCCGCTTCCGCCTTTTCCGCAAATCACTATCTTCATTTCCATTTCTCCATTTAAAAGAAAGGCAAGCGAAGAATCTGCTCGCCTATATTTGCTCAAAAATACTTGCTAAAAATCTCATCTAACGAAAGATTGCTTATTGATGGCGATGGGTATGCCATTGGCAACTCCCTGCTTGGTGTAATAGGCATCCACCAGGCCATTATGAGCCCAGTAGGAGTCCGAATAGTAGAGAGGCAGCGCCGGCAAATCTTGGGCATAGACCTCCTGGACCTCGTCTACCAGTTCCTTGCGCTTGGAAGCATCAGTCTCTGAGACCTCCTGGTCCAGGAGATCATTGAGCTTCTGATCAGCAGTGTAGCGAGCACTGTTGAAGAAATAGCCCTCGCCGATGATGCGGTTCAGAATCTCAGGGTCGCCGCCCATGCCACCATGGCTGTTCAGGGCCAGATCGAAGTTCCACTGTCCTACAAGGCTGTCCAGAGTCTTTGCATCCACACTGCGCAAGTTTACCTTAAAACCAGCCTTTTCCAGTTGCTGCCGTATCATCTCTCCCACGCGCTCGGTTGCTGCAGTGACCAGCAACTCCAACACCAGGGGCTCACCACCTTTGGAGAAATACTGCCCGTCTTTGGCGTAGCCCAGCTCAGACATCAGCTCCGCTGTCTTGATCGGATCATATTTGTATGGCTCCACATCAGGATTGTACCACTCACTATCCGGGGCAAAAAGTCCAGAGCTTGCGATGATGCCATAGCCACGCAGTGCAACGTCCACTAGAGCCTGACGATCTATGGCGTAGTATAGCGCTTGCCTGAGCTTGGTGTCAGAAAGAGGCTCCTTATTATGGTTGATCATTATCTTGGTGATTCCATCGCGTGGTCCATCTAAAACCACAAAGTTCTCCTTCCTGAGTTTCTCTACCGTCTCTGCAGGCACAACGACTGCATCAACATCTCCTTTCTCAAGAGCGGCTGCAGCCATCTCATTGCTTATCTTCACGAACTTGAGCTGCTTTACTTTTGGAGCGCCCAGATAGTAGCCGTCATAGGCTTCGTAAAGATACGTCCCTTGAGTCTTGTCGTAATTCACGAGCTTGTAAGGACCTGTGCCGATGAGGGCCTTATCATCCTGGAACTCGGCCGGATTGCTGACACTTTTGTAGATATGCTCTGGAAGAATGGGGAGCGTGCCGACTACCATATCCAGAAAAGGAGCATAAGAATGGTTCAGGTAGATCTTCACGGTATTGTCATCCAGAGCTTCAGCCTTCTTAACTGGCTCGGAGTTGACCCACGGATAAGGGTGCTGCTTGATGTAGTCAATAGTAAAGACCACGTCATTGGCGGTGAACTTCTCGCCATCATTCCACGTGACGTTTTTTCTCAAGCTGAAGACGTAGGCGTCGTTTCCTTCCATCTGCCAGCTCTCAGCTAGGGCAGGCACGTAGCCGTCTTGGTCCTTCCATACCAAAGTGTCGAAGATGAGGCTCATTCTGATGTAGCCGGGACCGCGAGAGTAGTGACCGTAGGGCGAAGGAAATCCCCAGTCACCTGTGGTATCGGCGATGGTGAGCACATCTATCGTTTCATCTGCTGCTATCGACGTGCTGCATAATAGTAGGAGCAGCAAGCCAGCAGATGCAAATCCAAGTGCAAGAAGGCATTTCACAGGCAAAGCATCCTTTCGATAGTTACGCCATTTTTTCTTAGCAATCAACTTAGGCATATTTAACATATCTCCTAACGTTCAGCTTCATGATTGTGAGTTTTTTACTCCATTTTGCAGTCCCAATCATAAGGAACTATATCATTATCTATAGGATTAACTCGTCTTTCATCTACATTTTCAGGATCATAGAACAATGAAGGCATACCTATCACTACAGATATATCATTTCCTATATTTTTTGTGCCATGAAAGACTCCTGGTGGAATGTAAACTGCACGAGGACATTTTTCGCCCATGAATATTTCATTAAGAAATTTGTAGGTAGGTGAATCTTCCCTATAATCATATAAGGCAACTTTTACAATTCCGGTAACACATATGAGGTGATCTTCCTGTTTTGAATGAAGGTGCCATCCTTTGATCATGCCAGGATAAGAATATGAAGCGATTATCTGCTTGATATTCGATGCTTTCATCTCCTCGTCATCTAAGCGAATGAGCTCTGTCAAAAATCCTCTCTCGTCACTGAACAGTTTCATATCCTTTATAACAACACCTTCAATGAGTTCTTCACCATAAAAACCAGGTATACTTTGAACTCGTGGCTTTTCAAGTTTATCGAAGTCTTCCATGCTTTTTACTTGCATTTTTATGCCTCCTTTTTTCATAAATCCATGATAATGGATTTTTGCCATCCTCGAACATAATCCCATAAGGTTCGTATTTTACCAATGTCTTTGATAGTGCAGGAATGCATTCCTATGTCTGATCCATTCATCATTAATGTGGAGATATCTATCGCGTTGACCTTATCGCCGCCTATATACTGTATAGGGTCCCATAGAACGCTCGTTGTCGATACGATGTCTATCTTATCGGACGCGGCACATACGGGCGCGGCCATAAATAAGATAGACATGATACAGATAGTAAACAGACGATTGACTTCATAATTATTACGTAGTAATACTTTATATTTAAGATTTACGGTAAATTTGATCTGTCATCAATTCTGCTATAGCATCTGTCTGAAATATCCATTTTTTATATCAGAGGTCTATAGCTTCAGACCTTCGGCCCGTATGCAATGAGCCTCATGGAATTCAATATCACCGGGATGGATGACAGCTCATGGAGTAGTGCTCCGGAGACGGGTGTCAGTATCCCCGGCACAGTCAGTGCAACTGCTACCGCCAGCACCCCAAGGGAGAAGGCCAGGTTGTGCTTTATAGTCTTGATCGCCTTGCGTGAGACTTTGATTAGATGAGGCATCTTGGAGAGGTCATCAGAGAGAAGGCCTATATCCGCCGTCTCCATGGCTACATCAGTTCCCGCAATGCCCATGGCTATGCCTACATCCGCCTGGGCCAGAGCCGGGCCATCGTTCACCCCCTCGCCAACAAATGCCACTTTGCGTCCCTTGGATTGCAGCTCCTTTACTATCTGGACCTTCTCCTGCGGCATCTTCTCGAAAAATAGCTCCCTGACTCCAATTCTGCTGGCCACCCGCTCTGTAGACGCTCGATTGTCGCCGGTGACGATCACCACATCCAGACCCAACTCGTCCAGCTTCTGCACGACATTATGCGACTCTGGCCTCAGTTCGTCCTCGAATACGAATAGCCCCTCTGTCCGACCGCCTGCAGCCAAGAGTATAACGCTGCAGCCAGTAGCCTCCAGAGATTCAGCCCTCTCTTTAATATCCTGGCCGACAAAAATCCCTTCTCGTTCCAGGCTGCTTGTCCTTCCCAGGAATATCTCCTGACCGTCTACATTGGCCCTTATTCCTAATCCCGGCAGAGGTTCAAAGAACTGGGGGTCGACAAGATCCAGATCCCTGCTTTTGGCCTCATCGACCATCGCTCTGCCCAGAGGGTGCTCGCTGAACTTCTCCCCCCTGGCAGCCTTCTCCAGAAGTTCATCCTGGGAATTATCTCCCAGAGCCTCGATCTGGAGAAGCTTCGGCTTTCCTGCCGTCAGCGTTCCCGTCTTGTCGAATATCACTGTATCCACATTTGATAGAGCCTCGATGGTTGCCCCTTTCTTGATGAGGCTTCCTCTCATGGCGGCATTTCCAATGGCGGCAACGAGAGCCGTCGGCGTGGCCAGCACAATCACGCAGGGGCAGAAGACGATGAGCATGGTGATAGCCCTCATGATATCTCCGCTCCACCACCACAAAAGCGCTCCTGCGATGAGGGCTGTGGGCATATAGATCTTAGCGTAGCGGTTTAGTAGCCTCTCTATGGGCGGCTTATGGGCTTGAGCCTCCTCGATCAGAGTGCGGATCTGGCCAAGAGTGGTCTCGCTCCCTATGCCGGTGACGAGCACCTCAATGGCACCCACCTCCAGAAGGGTTCCGGCAAAGACCTTATCCCCTGCCTTCTTCTCAACCGCCAGGCTCTCCCCGGTTATGGCTGCCTGGCTGACAGAGGCAACGCCAGAGACAACCTCGCCATCCACAGCAATCCTCTCTCCGGACCGGACAAGAAGCATATCCCCTGCTCGAACCTCCTCCAGGCACACTGTCAGATCTCGGCCCTCTCTGCGCACGGTAACGCTATCGGGCAGGAGACAGGATAGGGACTCAAGCGATTGATTAGCCCTAGCGGCGACGAATTCCTCGAGGAGGCCTCCTAAGAGGAGAAGGACGGCCACCACCGCAGCTGCTGCATACTCGCCAATGGTGATCGCCGCCATTGTGGCAATGGATACGGGAATATCGGCTGTGAAGTCCCGTTCCCTTATGTCCTGCAAAGCAGACCACCAAATATAAGAGGAGCCGAGAAGGGCCGCGGCCAGATAGAGGATGCTTCCTCCTTCATGCACCTCACCATGATACAGGCCGCCCGGATCGCTGATGACAGCCAGAATCAGGAGAATGCCGCAGGATAAGGTGATGAGAGTGCCGGGATCGACAAGAAAGCTCCTGTAGCGATGCAGCCAGTGACTGCTCTTGCAGGCAGCGGCTCCGGTGACCGTATCATTGTTATTATTGTCAGGCATCTTATCTAAGGCTCCTAATTCCTCTGATTTCAGTAAGCTTTTATGTTACATATATTGACTGCAGTAACAATCAAGCAGGAGAAGGCTAGATAAATAGTTATCGAGATATATGGAAAAAAAAGTTAATAGATAAGCTGCTCATTGCTCATTAGAGTGAAAGAATTGTCTACTTGATCCAGCAGCCTTCTTTCATTATGCAAATTACATTACGCCCGCAACCTTCAGCGGATGCATTCCGGCGTTTTGCATCTGGGCGAGGGTGGCAGCATCCACCTTGAATTCCTTGAGGACGGTTATGAACACCTCTGGATTATCTTCATAGGGCATGAGGGCGATGTCCCAGTATATCATCGATCCCCAGGAAGGCCCGTTCCACTTTGGCAGATCTACAGCGCTGAAGTTGTAAGCCAGCACCAGTGCATCGCCCTCTTTGGCAGTATCATTCCAGCGGATGTAGATGCCGGCGACGTTGGGCACCGCCTTCTTCTCGGCATCCGTCAGGGCCATCACAAACATTCCGCTCTTTCCGGGAGTGGCATCCCAGCGCATCTGGAACAGGTCGTCTTTGCACCACTGGGGACAGGCTATTACCTTATAGCTCTCGCTGCTATTGGTTATCGGCAGCTTCTCCTCGACAAACTCAGCGATATGAAGGCCACTGGTGACCCCAGGGCAGAGATGGTCATGGAATGCAGTAGCCTGGAGGAAGTCATAGGATGCTCCCCTTGCCCAGACATTGGACATTGCCACAAGTCCGAACTCATTGCCGTTGAAGGCTTTATCGTTGAAGGTGACATTGCCTTCATCTGTATGGTTCTGCAGATATTCTATATCCACGTTGGCTTTTGATATCTTGCTGAATACCTGATCGTCCGGCAAGTCAAGAAACTCATCGAGACTCTTGCTCAAGGCCTCGGAGTTTGCCTCCAGATACACTGCTTCGCCGGTGGATTTATCGAAGAAGTAGAACCAGAGGGGCTTCCAGTGAGCGCGCAGAGGCCTGAAAAGGTTTCCATCGCCGATGCTGTTTCCGCTTTCATTTGTGATTCCCTTGATCGCAGCCTGAGATGTCTGGCCATCGACGATGGCATGCCCGGCATCGGTTAAAACCAGGACATTAGCATCTCCCTTCTCGAATCCCAGATCCTGCATTGCTTTCTGGGCGGCTTTGCCTCCCAGCGCTTCCATTAATGCATTGTCCGCCATGGCCAATCCCGGAACCAGAGCCAGGAGAAGGACCATGGTTATGGTTTGATACTTCATTTTCATACGAATTCCTCTGATCTTATGCAATTGACATCAGTCTATTTAAGATTTTTCTTCAAATTTGTAGCATAAATAGCGTAATACTATGTATTGTCTATCCTTCATGGAGCTCGTGCAAGTCTTGGCTAAACAAATCACATAACCTACGATTATTTGTTGATACGTATTTGATATCATTTCCATATTTAAATCTATTTTCTTCAGAAAAGTTAATAAAGATTAAATCTAATCCCTGATCTATTGTAGTGAAGCAATTATGATAGCAAATAATTGTAATAAATTGTAAAAAAATGGAATGTTCAAAAGAGGTTGAAAAGAAGAGAGAGATGAAGATGAAGTGACAGCTGGAATTGATGTAAGAGGGCTTTCCAAGCTTTATAACGGCAAGATCAGAGCCTTGGACGGGGTCGATCTGAGGGTAGAGGCAGCCAGAGTCTTCGCCTTTCTCGGTCCAAATGGTTCTGGCAAGACCACCTTGATGAGGATACTGACCACCCAGATCAGGCCGACCTCGGGCCAAGCATCCATCTTCGGCTTGGATGCGGTTCGGAATGGTCAAGAAATAAGAAGGATCATCGGCTATGTGCCTCAGGAGACCAGCGTCTGGCTGGATATCAGCGGATACGAGAATCTGCTGGTCTATTCCAAGATCTATGGCGTTCCAGCTGGAATGAGGCAGAAGAGGATACAGGATGCACTGCAGAGCATGGGCATCGAGGAGATGGCGGACAGGATGGTCAAGAGCTACTCCGGAGGGATGGTGCGGCGGCTGGAGATCGCCTGCGCCCTTCTGGTTGGGCCCAAGATTCTATTTCTGGATGAGCCGACGATAGGCCTGGACCCGTCGGCAAGAAAGGCAGTCTGGGGGAACCTGATCTCATTCAAGAAGGAGTATGGCACTACAGTATTTTTCAATACTCATTATATGGATGAGGCAGACCTCTACTCCGATGAGATAGCCATAATAAACAAGGGCAGCATTGTGAAATCCGGAACGGCAAGCGAGCTCAAGCAATCTTTAAGGAGCGAGATCATTCAGGTTTATCCACATGGCAGGATCGATGGGCAGGTTCTGAAGAGCATCAGGGATCTAGCATTTGTCCGGGGTGCGATCAATAATAACTCCCACCTGGAGATAGTGGTCGAGGACTCGGAGACCAAACTGCCTTTGATCCTGGATGTCTTGAGGAACGAGGGCGTATCCCTGAAGAGAATCTGCACTGCCAAGCCTACATTGGATGACGTATTCCTCAAATACGCCGGTGCAATCCGTTTCAAAGGCAAGGGAGAGGACCCGGCCGAAAAAGCACTGCAGGCATGATTAATATGGCTCTAGATGATTCGATCAGGGAGATGTTTGCCATGATTGAGCTGGAGATCAGAAGGCTCAGGCATGACCGCACCGAGATCTACACCCGGGCAGTGCAGCCCATACTGTGGCTGGGCGTCTTCGGAACGATCATGGGCCGGGTCAATGCCATACCCACCGGCGGGCTGCCCTATATCGATTACATCACGCCAGGTGTGCTGCTCCAGTCCACCATATTCGTCTCTGTATTCTATGGCCTGACAATCGTCTGGGAGAGGGAGAGTGGAATTTTAAAGAGGCTTCTTGTGGCTCCCACCTCCATTTATGCCACGGTCGTCGGCCGATCGGTGGCCTCCGGGGTGCGAGCGGTAGTCCAGGCTTTGATAATATTCCCCGTGGCCATGCTGCTGGGGGGTGAACTCCTCCCACGGCCTAAAGGCCGGGGCTTCCCTGCTGCTTCTTCGCTTTTACGCCGTCATAGCCCTCTGGCATCGGGGCGCGTTTCGCGGGAATTTTCGGTTTCCGTTTCATTGGCCCAAACTTACATCAGATTCGCGATGCAGAGGTTCAGATCTCATCGGACAGGTTCGGGGTGTTCCCTCCCTACTCTGTGGAATCGTCTGGCGAATCCAAAATCTCCCCGAGGGAGAAGTGATCGATCATCCAAGTAGCACTTGAAGCCTGCATGGAATCATGTCTTGGTTAAGTGGAGGGAACGATGAGATATATAGTTGTTCTGCGCGGGACAAAAGTAATTGGGGCAAAGGACTCCGCTTTCATCCTGTTGCGACTTCGTCGCAACTCCCCAGGACTCGCAGTCCGGGAGATCCACCCTGAAGGATGGGGACTTCCCGCTTCGTCCTTCGCAATCCCACGAGTTAAATTCATAGCCAATCCATTTTACATAGCAGCGGCATTTCTGATCCTATTTCTGGTCTCGGGAGGATTTGCTGCCATCTCCATCCTGGTTGCCTCCATCATGAAGACCAGGGAGAGGTTCATGGGGCTGGGCCAGGCCCTGATCATGCCTCTTTTCTTTGCCAGCAATGCCCTCTATCCCATAGATATGATGCCCTCTGCTCTGCAGCTGTTCGCCGTGCTCAATCCCCTTACCTATGCGGTGGATGCGATAAGGGGCCTGATGATCAGCGGGGAGCTGGGCAACATTCTGGTAGATGTGCTGGCCATACTGGTCTTCGATATGGTGGTCTTCGCCCTTGCATCGTTGAGCTTCAGGAAGATTCTAGAATGAGGGATGACAGAGTAGGAGGTGATAGAGTGAGAGGGGTGAGCTCAATGATCGATAATAAAATTGAACCTAAAAATATCCTGATATACGGAGCAGGAGCGATAGGCTCCCTCATGGGTTATCTGCTCTCCGATGCGCATTCTTCAGATGGTGGCGGGGTGGAGAATATGGCTCTGCTGGGAAGAATGGGGCATATGGAGAGGATCAGCTCCGAGGGCCTGGAGGTGGAGGCTCCCGATGGCAAGACGCTGGTCTATTTCGGTCACCTGTTCACCGACCTTGAAGAGCTTGGCAGATCGGACTTTCATCCGGATTTGGTGGTGATATGCGTCAAGACCTATTCGCTGGAGAAGCTCTGCCAGGAGCTCGTCCAATCGGGCCTCCTCGATGGTAAGCTGAAAAACGCCCTTTTCCTCCTGCTGATGAACGGCATGGGAAACAGGGAGCTTTTCGAGTCTCAGGTCCCCCAAGCATCTGGAAGGATTATTGAGGGGATCACATCCAATGGGGTCAAGCTCGCCCGGGAGGGCAAAATTGAGCTGAAGGGCAAAGGTACGACGGTTATCGAAAAGAATCTCCCTCTGGAGCTGGAGCAGTTCATGAAAGCCCGGTTCGAAGACCGGGAATTTCAAATCGAGTTCTCAGGAGATTTCAAGAGGCAGCAATGGAATAAGCTCTTTATCAACTCAGTGATAAACCCCATCGCTGCCCTGGCCCGGCAAAAAAACGGCATCATCTTATCCGAGGTGCTGGGCGGCACAGTGGAGCGAGTGGTCAGAGAAGGGGTGGCAGTGGCCCAAGAGTTGGGAATGGACTTCGATCCCGATGCTGTCCTCGAGCTGGTCCTTTCCGTGGCCGAGAAGACGGGGGAGAACAGCTGCAGCATGCTCCAGGATGTCCTGAAAAACAAGACCACGGAGATCGATTCCATAAACGGCTATATCGTCCGCCAGGCCGAGGAGCATTCTATCGCAGTTCCCGTGAACGCGGCATTATACGGCCTGATTAAAGCAACTGCCAGGGGATCATAAGATTTGAATCTAGATATGGGAAATCCATAACACTTCCTTTGGCGGGAGAGATCCTCGTGGACTGGTTTGCATTCTCTATTGCTGGAGCCGCCTGCCTGGCGGTCACGGGGATCATAGACAAGTTCTACCTGGGAAGGTATGTTCGCAATATCCTGGCATATCTATTCGTCCTGGTGGTGATTCAGCAGGTATTCCTCCTGCCCGTCCTGGCCTATGCCGGCCTGGAGTTCGTCTATCCTCAGAGCCTCTATGCCCTGTCCATCGGGGTGGTGCAGGTGATCCTCTGGGCGGCGTACCTGCGCGCCCTCAAGGTGGAGGAGACGAGCAGGATCGCCGGCCAGGTCTATGTCTTCCCGGTATTCGTCTTTCTGGGGGAGTTCTTTCTTTTGGGCGAGACCCTCCAGCCCTCTGACTATGCGGGCGGAGCCCTGCTGGTCTTGGCCGCTTTGCTCATCTCCTACCGCCCGGCCTCCCATCCTGGAAGAATCGCCGGAGGAGGCAGGATCTCACCCGCTCTGAAGTACATGGCAGTCTTCTGGGTCTTCACTGCCGCATACTCTTTGGCCTCCAAGTACCTGCTCGACTACATGACCGAGTGGCATCTGATCGTCTGGTCGTCGCTCGGCAGCCTGGTAGCAGTCTTAGCCTTCCTGGCCAGAGGAGAGGTTCGAAGCGAGGTGGGGGGCTATTTCCGATCCGGTCCGAGGCTGATCTCGATTCTTTTCTTGAATGAGCTGTTCGACTTCCTGGGGAGGGGATCGCTCATATTTGCCTATGCCCTGGGGTCAGTGGCCCTGGTATCGAGCGTCTCCGCTCTGCAGCCCTTCATCACCCTGATCTATGTGCTGATCTTAGGCTCCCTCTTGCCCGGGATGCTGGTTGAGGATTCAGACGGCAGGACGATTGCGCTGAAGATCGGGGCGACGATACTGATCGTTGCCGGGGTGTACCTGGTGTCTTGACTGGCATGGGCTCACTGTATTTTCTTGTGACCACTCCCGCCAATGAATTGGCGGGCATCTAGGCTTTCGCCACAGACTGTAGCCCCAGTCTGAGAATGTTCTTGGCTGCATTAAGATCTCTGTCCATCGACAATCCACAATAGGGACAACTATGGACTCTGACGGATAGATCCTTTTTGACTGTTTGACCACAGCAAGAGCACATCTGAGATGTATTCAATGGATTAACAAGTACAACCTTCCTACCAGCCTCTACCGCTTTGTATGAAGTGTATTGTACAAGCTTGTTCCATGACGCATCCAGAATGCTTTTTGCCAGGTTGTGATTTTGAGTCATGTTTTTTATATTCAAGTCTTCAAAACATATTATGCCATAAGAGGTTACAAGCATGTGACTGAGTTGCTGAGCAAAATCCTCTCGCC
>Ga0209718_1000780_pt1 | contig 40447 bp, 41 predicted proteins | sample AD_JPNAS1_MetaG_FD_184420 | JGI IMG/M metagenome (GOLD analysis project Ga0209718, IMG submission 184420) | Active sludge microbial communities of municipal wastewater-treating anaerobic digesters from Japan - AD_JPNAS1_MetaG (SPAdes) (version 2) | ecosystem: Engineered > Bioreactor > Anaerobic...
TCCCGGTAGTGCAGATGCAGATGAGAACGCTGATGGACGCCCACCGCTCCAAGGGCGTCGACTTCGAACAGGGAACCTTCCCGGAGAAGATCAGAAAGACGTCTGGAATCGTGCTGCCGCTGTTTGCTAACTCACTATCGATGGCCGACACCATGGCCTTAGCAATGGAGTCCAGAGCCTTTGGCTCCAGCAGGAAGTTCACCTTCATCCGACCGTACCGCATGGAATCGTTCGACTGGGTGGTTCTCATCGGCTCACTCGGGGCAGTGGTTGCCAGCATCGTGTTGCTGGCCTTGTTCCGGCTGGGGGCGTTGTAGATGGAGGAAACGGGCCGGTGCGCCAAGGGCCGCTGTGTTGTCTGCCTCGGGGCGTGCGCCATGGACCTGATCATCCGGGTCCCGCGCTTGCCGGAGGCTGACGAGATGGTGTTCGCAGAGGGAGAACCGGGGCTGTTCGCGGGAGGGTCCACAGCCAACATCGCCGCTGGTATCGCCCGAATTGGGGTGAGATCGAGGTTCGTGGGCAAGGTGGGCGACGACGCCAATGGCCGCGCGCTGCGCGAAGCATTTGTGAAAGACGGAGTCGACGTCAGGTGGCTCATGGCGGACCCGGCAGGGCGCACTGCGCAGACAGTGATTGCCGTGGATCCTTCAGGAAGTCGCGTGATCTACTCGCTTGGCGGGACGGCTCTGCTGGAATCGGCCGACGAGTTCGCCGCCGACATCCTGGACGGCGCGGCGGCATTGTACGTGGGTGAGGCGTTCTTCGATGTGGCGCGCAGAGCGATGCAGGAGGCGCGCAGCGTGGGCGCCCAGGTCGTATACGGCCCGGGAGGAATGGCGTCATGGATCGGCATGGAGAACCTGGCCGAGCTGATGCGACTGGCCGACTTCGTGCTCGCGAGCCGGGCTGAGCTTCGCGCCATGACCGGGCGCGATGAGCCGGATGCGGGCGCGCAATTGCTTCTGGAGTGGGGCGTGCCCGGCGTAGTTGCGACATTGGGCGAGCAGGGGGCGGCCTGCTACAGCCGACGGCCCGAGCAGAACGCTGGCCCGGCGTGGGCGCCTTCGTTCAGCGTAGATGTTGTGGACACCACGGGCGCCGGAGACGCATTTGCGTCCGGCTTCATATCGTCCTTGGTAGAGGGGCGGCCGACTGCCGAGTGCCTGAGCCGCGGCAACGCTTGCGCGGCCATGGCCATCGGGCGCGTGGGAGCGCGCGAGGCCGTGCCAACCCGGGAAGAGCTTGAGATGTTCCTCGCGGCCCGCGGCGGCGTAGAGCTGCGAGGGAGAGATGGAGCAGAGTCATGAGCGACAGCACGGAGATTCTGCTGGACAGAATGGCGGGGAGTCTCGCCGGCGTGGCCATAGGAGACGCAATGGGCATGCCGTGCGAGTTCCTGACGCGAGAGGAGATACGTACGAGATACGCCTGGCTGGACTGGTTCACCGCTCCGGACGCGAGCCATTTCCATCATGGAATGTGTGCCGGGCGGATCACTGACGACACTGAGCAGACCATCGCCCTCATCGAGGCTCTCGACGAGCACGGCCGGATCACTCCGGAGGTGGCGGCAAGGGCCTACCTGAAGTGGGCTGATGACTGCAATGCCTGGCAATCGACGGTAATGGGGCCCAGCACCAGGCGGGCCCTAGAACGCCTGAAGGCCGGCGAGGACCCGCGCACGACAGGGTCGTCAGGCGATACCGTGGGGGCGGCCATGAGAGTGGCGCCGATCGGCCTGGTGAACGCGGGCCGTCTTGCTGAAGCAGCCAAAGAGTGTTACACGTCATGCCTGCCGACGCACGGGGTGAGCATCGCCATAGGGGGCGCGTGCTCAGTGGCGTGCGCAGTAGCCTGCGCGGCGGCCTGTGAGCCGGCCTGCAGGGTTGCCGGTGCGGCGACTCCCCCGGCGGCCTCGGCGCACGGAGCCACTCCGGCTGCTGCCGACGAGGGCGTGATCGGCGAGATACTCGACGCGGCGGTCTGGGGCGCCGAGTATGGCGAGGCGCGCGGCGTGGCCTGGGCTGGGGCATCGGTTGCCGCCAGGATACGCCTGGCTCGGCGGATTGTCGCCGAAAGCCGGCGCCCCGGCGAGGCACTGGATGCGCTGTACGAGATCTGCGGGGTGGGGATGCTCCCAACCGAGCTGGCGCCGACGGCCATGGGGATTGTGGCGCTTTTCGGCGCGGACTGCGCCAAGGCCGTGGAAGCGGCGGTCAATATGGGAGGCGATACCGACACGCTTGCCTCTATCGTGGGCGCCGTGACTGGAGCGCTCTGTGGCATCGGCGGTTTTCCGGCGGAATGGGTCCGCACCGTGGAGGATGTCAACGGCATCAGCATTCGCGAGCTCGCCGGCCGATTGGTGTGTGTGAGAGAAAGGAGATCTGTTCATGACAGGAGTTGATGTTAGGCTCCGCAGGATATTCCGAGACGGAAAGGCCGTAGTGTGCCCGCTGGACTTCGGCGGGTTCATGGGGCCTGTGCAGGGCATAGATGACCCACCCAAAATCGTGGGCGAGGTGGTAGCGGGCGGGGCGGACGCGATCCTGGTCAACCCCGGGGTGGCCAGGAGCGAGTGGCAAAGCTACGCCGGCCGCGCCGGCCTTATAGTCAGGATCACAGGGGGATCCACCAGGTTCAGCCCGAATCCAGCCTTCCATACCTTGGTCTGCAGCGTGGAGGAGGCATGCGCAATCGGCGCGGACGCCGTATGCGTCATGGTTCTGGTCGGCTCGGAGCAGGAACAGGAGATGTTCGAGATCATGGGCGATGTCGTTTCCGATGCCCACGGTCTTGGCATACCGGTGCTGGCCGAGGTGATTCCGGCAGACCCTGCGCACAACTTCGACCCCGAATGGATATCGGTGTGCGCCCGCGTAGGTTACGAGCTGGGCGCGGACTTCATAAAGACCTATTTCACCAGCGAAGGTTTCGCCCACATCGTGCGGGCCTGCCGGGCGCCGATCATCATTGCAGGCGGACCCAAGGTTGCCGATCCCAATACCGTAGTTCGTCAGGCCATGCAGTGCGGGGCGGCGGGCATTGCCTTCGGTCGCAACGTGTTTCAATCGGCAGACCCCAGGGCCAAGGTGCGCGAACTGAGCGCGATCGTTCACGGACCTGTGGCGTCATGCGGGGAGGTGCGACGAGCTTGAGGGCAGCCGTGTATCATGGGCCCGGCGATCTCGTCGTGGAGCAGATCCTGAAGCCTGAGGCCATGCCGGGCGGCGCGTTGCTTGAGGTAAGCTACTGCGGCCTGTGCGGCACTGACATCAAGACTTACCGGCGGGGCCACCACATGTTCACTCCACCGTGTGTGCTGGGCCATGAGGTTGTTGGGCGGATCGTAGAGATGAAGGACCCGCATGCGTCGGTCAGTGTCAAGGAAGGCGACTTCGTGGCGGTTGCGCCGTACGTGCCATGCTTCGTGTGCCCCCTGTGTGCGCGCGGTCGCCATGAGCTATGCGGGCATAAGGACTGGATTGACGGCGGGTTCGCGGAGTATGTGGCTGTGCCTGCCGGGGTTCTGGCTAAGGGAACGTTCCGGGTGCCCGACGGGCTGGATCTCAGAGTGGCGGCGCTGGCAGAACCTCTGGCTTGCTGTCTGAACGCGGTCACCGACTCGGGCGTGCATATGGGCGACACCGTGCTGGTAATCGGCGCCGGGCCCATGGGCATGATGATGTTGGAGTCGTGCAAGGCCGCGGGGGCGACCAGGTTGCTCGTGAGCGAGCCTGATGAACTTAGGAGGTCGCAGGCCCAGCGGCGCGGAGCGCAGACGGTCGATCCCGGGCAGACCAGTGCCGCAGCGTGGGCGAACGACCTTACCGGCGGTGCGGGCGCGGATGTGGTCTTCGTGTGCGTTGGCGCCGCTGAAGCTGTCGGTGAGGCCATGGCGGCGGCAGGGCCGGGAGGCACTGTGAACGTGTTTGGCGGGCTTTCCGGAGGCACGACGATCTCTGTAGACGCGAAGCGGGTGCACTACGATGAGGTGACCCTGACGGGGAGCTTCGGGTTTGCTCCTGAGCACTTCCGAACGGCCCTGGCGATGCTGGCTTCGGGTCGCCTGAACGTGGAGGGGATCATCACGCACGAGTTCGGCCTGGATGACGCGGCGAGCGCTTTCGAGACTGCCGCCGCAGGGAAGTGCCTGAAGGCCGTGATCCGGGTGGGCAAAGATGGCTAGCACTACTCTCGTGGGCATCGACATAGGATCATCATCGGTCAAAGCGGGCGTCTGGCGCGCTGACGGCTACTATCGTGCGGCCTTTCGCCCTGCGCGGATGGTGAGGCCGGGGGAGTCGGCCGGCGCGGAGCAGGATCCGGATCAGATCTGGGCGGCGGTGATCGAGTGCCTCGACGAGGTCATGGACGGGCAGGACCCGGACGCTGTTCGCGGGGTGGGCCTGTCCGGGCACGGCCCTTCTTTGATCGCTGTGGATGGCTACGGGCGGGCGCTCAGCAACATCATTACTTGGATGGACCAGCGACCGCTGCAAGATGCGAGAGTTCGCGAGCTTCTCCACCAGTGCGCGGGCGAGGCGTCCGGTGCACCCGAATCGTCGAGTGTGCGCGGATCGTCCGGCGCACCCGCACCGTCCGGGCCGTCTTTTGAGGCCGCGGCTGTGTGGCTGCACCGGAAGCTGCTTGAGAATGGGCATGATCTTGCCCGCGAAGGCGTCATGCTGCTGCAGCCCAAGGACTACATAGGCCTCATGCTTACCGGGAGCACCTGGATAGACAGATCGGCGGCGTCATGTATGTCCTGGCCTGCAGGCGGCGATCCGGCGCAGAGCCTGTTTCCGTCCATGGTGGATTCGTGGCAGCGGGCGGGGGAGGTATCGCCCGTCGCGAGCGGCGAGACCGGTCTTCCTGAGGGCACTCCGGTTGCGGCCGGGGGTATCGATGCTTTCGTGGAGGCTCTAGGGGCAGGGGTCATCCGACCTGGCATCGCTTGCGACTCCACCGGCACTTCCAGTTGCCTGGCGATGGCTGCACCGGACGGCGAGTTCAGCCTGCCGACTGTGGAGCATGTGGCGCCAGGGCGACGGCTTGCCGTGATACCCGTGTCATACAGCGGAGGGGCGCTGGCGTGGGCAATGTCGATGATGATGCCCGATGTGTTTCGGGGCCAGAGGGACTGGACGAGTCCTGTTCGGGAGGCGGCCGAGGGTTCAGCGCCTGGAGCAGCCGGACTGACGTTCATCCCGCACATGACGGGCAGGCGCAGCCCGTCTGCCAACCCGCGCGTTCGCGGGGCGCTGATCGGGCTGGATCCAGTGCACACTGCATCTGACGTCATTCGGTCCGTCCTGGAAGGGTGCGCCTACGCCATGCAGGAGTGCGTAGAGGAGTGTATGCCCGGTGAGGCTGTTGCCGAGCTAAGGGCGGTGGGGTCGGGAGCGCGGCATGACGCGTGGCTTCAGATGAAGGCGGATATCTTGCGGGCGCCAGTGGTCCGGATGAAGGTGTGTGAAGGTGCGCTCGCGGGCGCGGTTGTACTTGCCGGTGCGGCGGCTGGGGTGTTCGAAGACGTGGAGGATGGTGTGGGGGCTGTGGTTCGGCCGGAGGCGAAATTCGAGCCCACACAGGATCCAGAGGTATACGCAGCGTACTCGGACGGCGCGGCCCGGTTCCGCCGGGCTGAGGCGTCGCTCGAGACGGCATGGTGATCGGTGAACGGTGAGTGTTAAGTGGTGAGCGTTGACTGGAGGACAAGCGATTGGCACTGCAGCGGGAGGCATTACGATCCGAGGCACTGAGACGCGACAGAGCGCTGATTCCACGCGCCATATGGCTGCTGGCTGCCGGAATGTTTCTTTGGGGGTTCGGCTACGGACTTCATGCCTACATGTTCCCGGTCTATCTGCGTGACATCGGCTGTACCCCGAGCCAGGTAGGTGTGGTGTTCTCGGTGTCCATGGCCGCGACGGCCGCGTCCTGCATACCCGGCGGGATGCTGGCCGACAGGTACGATAGGCGCAAGGTGATACTGCTAACGTGGCTTCTGGGAGCGCCGTCGCCAATCATTTACTACCTGGCGCGCGATTACCGCATGGCCGCCGTGGGCATCGCTCTTTACTCGGGGTCTCTTCTGGGCTATCCGGCGCTGAATGCCTACGCGGCGTCGTCGGCGACCGCGGGGGCGTCTGGAACTGCCTTCGGCGTCATGAACGTTGGGTTTGCAGCGGGGATGATCGCGAGCCCGCTGGTGGGCGGGTATGTGGCCGACGTATGGGGGCCGAAGACCGTTTTCCTGTTGTCGTTTGTCTTCTTTGTGGCTGCCTCATGCGTCATGGCCTTCCTTCCGCCGGAGCGCAGGGAGGCGGAATCAGAGGCAGCGGCAATGGCGGGGGCAGGGGCAGGCACCGAGGGAGGCCAGCCCGGCGTGGGCAGCGGCGGGTATCGCGGCCTTTTGCACGACCGCCCATTCGTACGGTTCATTGCTCTATATTCGGTGTGCGCCTTTGCATACTACATGATCCAGCCGCTCATATCGCAATACCTCGCCGATGCGCGCAGCAGCAGTATGCACACGATAAGCATGCTCGGGACTCTGATGTCGCTTGGCCAGGCTCTGATCACGGCGGCGGTAGCCAGGGCCGCCGACAGGCGTGGGGCTGTGGCGGCTGTGGGCGCGAACCTGCTGGTTTTTGTGGTGTCGCTGCTCTGTTTCGTGTTGGTCCCGTCGGCGGCTGTCACTTTGGTATGCCTGTTCCTGCTGGGAGGCTTCATGGCAGGGCAGGGTGTGGTGTATGCCGGGGTGGGCGAGATATTGGGCGATCGCACCGACGGCAAAGCGTTTGCTCTCTTCAGCCTGGCAATGTCGACGGTATCGATTACCGGCCCTTACTTGGGCGGCGCGATATACGATCGCTCAACAAGCACGCCATTCTACTTGGCGGCCGGGCTTTTGGCAGTTGGAGGTCTGTTGTTGGTAAAGGAGGGGCTCGCAATTCGAAGTGGCAGAGGGGGTGGTCTTGCGGAGAAGCAGGTTCGACGAACACCTGATTCTACTATGATCTAGCGTTGAGTTCGCCACCATGAACTGCAAGGAGGTACATAGAATGCGTAGACTCGGAATGATAATCGGGCTGTGTGCAATCTTGGCGCTGGCAGGCTCAGTGTACTGCCTGGCGGCTGCCAAACCCACGGGCAAAGTGGTTCTGACCGTAACGGGCGGAATAGCTGAGACCAACTCGGACAAAGGGCTCGAGTTCGATATGGCGATGCTCGAGGGCATCGGAACCAAGGTCTACGACGGGACCGACCCGTGGCTCGGCAAGAAGAAGTACACTGGAGTGGCCGTCGCCGACATTTTGAAGTTCGCTGGCGCATCCAAGAACGTAGCCGAGGTCATCGTGATCGCGAAGGACGGCAAGAAGGTGACGCTCAAGCCCGAGGACGTAGATAAGTACCCTATCATGCTTGCGACTCAGGACGGAGGCAAGGCCATCGGATCAGGTCTGGGCGGGCCGGTCAAACTGGTATTCCCCTACACAACATATCCTGAGCTTGAGAAGATGTACACCAAAGATGAGTGGAACTGGTACGTGGTCACCCTGGAAGTGAAGGTGAAGTAACAGTGCGGCGCTTACGGGCGCTGCCGCTGTTCCTAGTTGCGCTGATTGTACTGGGTCAGGCGGCGCCGGTGCTGGCATCCGGCGCCCCCGCCGCCGACCCGGCCCATGCCAGTCCGGCGCAACTGGGGCCAACGGTAGTGGTAGTAGTGTTGGACGGATGCCCGGCAGGTTCGCTGGATTTTCTGCCGGATGGGGCTTTCCTGGGCGCGGCGGGGCGCGACTGCGACTGCGGGGATGGCCAGGGGATCGGTTGTGCAGACAGCAGCTGCCTGTCGACAGTAGTGCGGACCGTCTTCCCGTCGTCGACTGCGGCGGGGCATGCCGCCGTGTTCACCGGATCGTATCCAGAGGAAAACGGCGTGACCGGCAAGGAGTACCTGCTGGACGATGGGTCGCCCGGCAGGTTCAGCTCTCCCGGCGTGCTCGAGCGGCCGACGCTGTTCGAGGCCGCGCGTGCGGCAGGCTACGGCACTGCCATGATGTCCGCCAAGAAGAACGTCCGCCTGATGCTGTCGGGGGCGGCCGATGTGTCGGTGGGGGCTGAGGAAGCCCCGGACTGGATCCTGAGCGCGGCAGGGCCTCCGCCTGATGAGTCCGAACAGTATGCGGACTTCGCCGGGTGGCACGTCAAACTGGATCTGTGGGTGCTCAGCACGGTCCGCGCCTATCTGGAGAGCAACTACGCTCCGGCGCTCATCGGGGTCAACTTGGGAAGCCCCGACAAGTGCGGGCACAGGTACGGCCCTGCTCCAGCAGGGGAGACTGCCGCGGCGATTGCTGCCATGAGTGAGGGACTTGAGGCTCTGGCCGCGACGCTCGACGCCACTCGCGCCGGCAACTGGTGCTTGATCGTAACCGCTGACCACGGTATGACGCAAGTCGATAAGGGCATCACCGTGCTTGACATCATTGACGAGGTCGCCGAATCGACAGGGAGCGAGATCACTGCGACACTCGACGGCGGCGTGCTCTACGTGTGGGCAGAGGGCGAAGCCCAGTATGAGCTGGCAAAGGCCCTCGCGGGCACCGAAGGCGTGGCCGAAGTGATTGGGCCGGGCGGCCCGGAAGGCTCGGAGGGCGCGGACTGCCCAGACTGTCCAGACTGCCCGGACGGGGCCAAGGACCAGAAGGACCAGGCGCGCCGCGCCCAGTTGCGCATTCGGCATCCGCGCACCGCGCCGTTGATAGCGGTAGTGCAGCCAGGCTACATGTTCATCGAGTCGCCGCTGTTCATGGATTACACTCGGGGAAGCCACGGAACAGCCGACCTGGACTCGGATGTGTTGGTGCCCCTGATCATATGCGGCCCCGAGGCGCGGAGCGGAAAGGCTCAGCAACTCCTCAGCGCGGCGCATTCAGTGACCGATATATACGGAATAGCAATGGACCTTCTGAACAGCCCCCCCAACTGAACCTCTTGCGAGCTTATCGAGCGGTCAGAAAGGCGGACGCCGGACTGACCGCTTCGTTGTCCGGGTAGGCTGTCCGGGTAGGCGCGTTGATGCTGCGGCAGCCTGTGAGCGGGAAGCCCAACTCCCCGGTATCCGGAAAGTAACGGAAAATCACGGGCAGGTACTGCAGAGGAGTCCCCAATACTAGACAGAATAGCACAGATACGATGCGCCCAGGCCGCAAAGAGCGCTAATCGCGTCTGTGCTGCCGGGTATCGTCTTATGTGCAGCTCGGCTGCCCAACAGATCACCGTCACGTCCCGTTCATCGAATCGCAGCACCATGCCCTGTTCGAGAATGCCCAACTTTCAACTGCCAAGACAGCGGGGTCACAGGGGTCGTTTCCAGGCTGTCGGATATGATGTTTCATATAGACGCAGGGGCGATTCTCAGTGGATCCCCGTGGCTTCCTTGGGGCACGGGTGGCTTTCGCCGAGAAGCGGCAGAGACACGGTGCCTATCAGCCTCCCTGGACCGGGCGTGTACTCAATAGGGGTGAGGATGAACTCGGGCATACTCAAGTGGACCTATGCAACGATTGTTTCAATGACCGAACAACCGTACGAGCGGGCTTTTCCCGTGCCGGCAGCTCCTCGTCGACCACCGCGCTTGATTATGGCGAGATCGGACGGCTGACAAAGGCGACATACCCTGCGATAGGCGGCTTGGCCTCGGCGAAGGAATGGCGATGGAACGACGAGGCCCGGACGGTTACGCGGATAGACGAAGAGGGCCGCTCTCTGATTGAGCGGTACGACCAGCTCGGCAGGCTCAAGCGCGCGACATACTCCGATGGAACGTATGCGACGTTCTACTACGACAAGGACGGTCGAATGACCGAGGCGCGGCTCTTTGCTGCAGGCGGTGAGCCTGTGTGCAAGACCGGGGCCGACTACAACGCGAGGGGCCGAAAGACCGGCGAGTGGTGGGATGTCTGGGGGACGAGGTACTCCATCGGATACGAGTACAACAAGGCCGGCGATGTTGTCCGCATGACTTTCCCCGATGGCGCGTCCGTGGAGTATCTCTACGACGGCTGGGGGCGGCTCATCGCGATCCCGGGCCTGTTCGGAACTGGCGCGTTTGACCCGGGTTTCTTCTACGCGCAAAGCGGCGCTCTCTCCCGGATCGGAAGGGCGAACGGCGTCCCTACCGTGATCGCCGAGGACGTGCGCGGCCGAGTCGACAGGATAGCGCACGGGCAAGGCGGCCAGCCCATTCTGGACCTGGACTACGAGTACGACTCCGTGGGCAACGTGGTCAGAATCAACGGGCGGGCGTACACGTACGACCGGCTCGGACGGCTCGTCGGGTACCAGAGACCGACCCAGTCTGGAACCGTAGAGTAGGTTGGGTACGACTGTGACATCGTAGGGAACAGGATTTCGGAGTCGGCGGGCGGCGTGATCGGCAGGACATACTCCTACAACACTGGAGACTACCTCAGCAGAACCATTGACCAGACCGGGCGACCCTGGCGATCCGGGCACACCGAACCCGCCAGGAGGAAAGCCCATCGTCATAGACGATCCCAAGATCCTCGACGATCCGATCGAGCCCGATGGAGGAGAGCTCGTACTCCCGGACGGTTCGGTCCCCGAACCCCCGCCGGGATTGGTGAGGGTAGTCACCAGGTACATAGTCGCCCACGGCAAGTACCTAGCCAAGATAGTGCAGGAAGGCGCGAGCCCAGCCCAGACCTACTTCCTGCACACCGACATGCTGGGGTCCATAAGGGCGGTTACGGACTCCGTCGGCCAGGTCGCCGCCAGGTTCGACTATGAACCATTCGGGCTCCTGATCGAAGAGTCGAGCCCCGCATCTGCCGGGGGGGGAGAGGTACACCGGAAAGCCTCTGGACGCCGAGCTAGGCCTCTACTACTTCGGAGCCAGATACTACGATCCTGGGCTGGGGAGGTTCATAACGGCTGACCCGGGGAAGGATGGGCTGAACTGGTACGCATACTGCATGGCCAACCCCATGGTTCGTGCTGATCCAAACGGACAACAACCCATCCTGATAACCCAGGGGTGGCAGGGTACGGCGGTTCACTTGGCTATAGAACGGCACCTTGAACTAGGTTTGGCGCTAGTCCTGCCCGATGTAGCGCGGGTGGAACCCGAGATAATGTTCAAGCAACTCGATCTGCCGGACGTCAGGCTTGACGTAAGGGTAACATGGAAGGATGCTCTCAAGGAGCATTACTCGATCAAGCAGCGAACGACGTGGGGCGAGAACGGCCGCAACTGGGGAAAGGGAGTCATGGAACTACATGACAAGTATCTTCCGCGCGACCCTGGGGCTGTAGAAGGGTGGAGACTCCTGAACACTGTCTGGGGTTGGAGAGTGGGTGTTCCCGAGCTCGGGCCAGGCGCATATGTCAAGTACTACTGTACGACACCCGCTGACGATATGACATTAGTTCCCGCAAATTGGTAGTAGGGAACTGGCACGAGTATCGATGTCCCGAAACCTGGGAATGGCGCAGGTAGTACATTCGCTTGTTCTGTGTTCTGGACTGTGAGGTTTGGCGTGTATAGCATGAAGTAGGTCTCTCGGGCAGGGTAGCGGCGCCTAATGACGCTGTCGCCTATGTGACAACTGCCGACCGTAGGGTTTTACGGCAGGTTTCTTGCGGAGCCTGCCGTAAAACCCTACGGTTTCACACGCACACGCTTCTCCAAACGCAGCCGGCTGTGGCGCTGCCTTTTCCAGGCAGTTGGCGCCTGGAGAACATGCAGCTAGAGACGCTGGCAGCATATGGCTCCAGGGCAGCGGCCCGCCGAAGGCCGCCATGAGGGCTCGATGATCCCTAGAACGCCCTCCCATTTCGCGCGGCCGTGGTTAACCTGAGGGTTCTCCGGCAGGTCGGGGAAAAAACCTGAGGGTTTTCCGGCAGGCGCGAAGAGGCCCTGCTAGACGCAGGTTTGGCATCATCCCCCTGCGTGCGGCCGCTTTGGCGCCCAGCGAGAACGGCCCGGGGCAAACGGGAACTCGGCGTGGAATCCTCGGCCAAGACCTACTGGAAGAAAACTGGGATGCTATATCGTAGCGTCAGGCAGCGAGCAAATCAGGCTTGACAACGTGTGCGGGCCTTGATATCTTGTCGATATAGGGCGCTCCTCGATAGCTCAGCGGTAGAGCAACCGGCTGTTAACCGGTGGGTCGCAGGTTCGAATCCTGCTCGGGGAGCCAATATTGTCGACTAGGCGTGGGCCGCTGGAGGATATCCGGCGGCTCTTGTGATATACATGCGTCCGTGATGTACATACGTCTGTGCTCGGGTGAGGAGGTGCTGGACTTGAGCCTCAGTGGATCAACTGTGCTTCTGATCGAGGATGATCCGAACGTTCGCCGGCTGCTCCCGAGATATTTCGAAAAGGAAGGCGCGACAACGCTGGCCGCGGCGGGCGGGCTGGAAGGCGTGGATCTGGCCAGCGATAGGCGGCCCGACCTGGTGCTGCTGGATGTGAACCTTCCTGACATCGATGGCTGGTCGGTGCTGAAGCGTATTCGCCAGAGCCTGGGATATTCAGTGGGCGTCATCATGCTGACCGGTCGGAGCGATGTTCCGGATCGACTTCTCGGGCTGGAGCTGGGAGCCGACGATTATGTGGTCAAGCCCTTCGAACCACAGGAAGTGGTGGCCAGGGCGCGTGCGGTGCTGAGGAGGGTAAAGACGTCTGCTTCCGGGGTTTCAGCGCTGACGAATGGCGGGCTTGAGCTGGACGAGGCGGGAAGGGCGCTTTACGTGGACGGCGCTTATGTGCCGCTTACCGCCAAGGAGTTCGACCTGATGCTGGCTCTCATTCAGAATCCCGGCCGAGTGATGACCCGCGAGGCGCTGGCCGCCCGCGGCTGGCCCGGCGCCGATGATGTAGATCCGCATGCAATCGATGTGTACATGAGCAGGATAAGGTCGAAACTGGGGCCGGTCTACGGTGTCTCAGCCATAGTAACCGTTCGAGGCGTTGGGTACAAGTTCAACCCCGATGCAGACTGGACTGGGAACGGGTGATGCCCATGATCAGGAGCAGTAAAAATGCCCGGGATAGCCTTCCGACTCTCAGGCGACGCTTCTTCGCACGATTCAGCGTGGGCGCTGCGATCGCTCTTGCTGTCGTCTTGGCAGTATCGCTTTTCCTTGCCGACGCGCTTGCTGCGAGATGGACTGCTCGTTCGCTTTTGCAGGATTTGGAGGACGGGCTGTACCAGGCAATCCCCGGCGGCATGGGCGGGGCGATGGGCATGGGCGGCGCCATGGGAATGGGCGCGCGACGCATGAGAGGAATGGGCGGGACCTTGCTGTTGACGACCGATACTCTACGCACATACGAGGCCGTATGGCCTGACGCGCGTCGTATCCAGAGCAGTCAGGCGACATATGGGTCCGGGCGGGTGCCCTGGGCGCGCGAGCCGGTTGTATGGGCGGCCAGAAGGCAGGAGGACGGGGACGGAGCGGTTCAGGTGGTCTGGACTCGCCTGTCGGCTGTCCGTGCCGCGGCCGCCGGGACGTACAGTCTGGTCGCTGCAGCTACTGTAGCGTCGTTTGCGGTCGGCGCATTCGTGACCGACATTGGAGTGAAAAAGGTAGCTCAAGCAGTGCGCGCAGCGGCCGACACGAGTCGGCAGATGGCAGAAGGGGATTTCACGGCCCGCATGATCGTTGGCGATACCCGGGAACTCGCTGAGCTGTCGGCTGCTGCAAACCACCTGGCTGAATCGCTCGATCGTACAGTGACGCAGCTCAGGTCGCAAAATGAGGAGCTGGCCAGGCTCGAACGCATGCAACGGGAGTTCGTGGCCGATGCGTCGCACGAACTGCGTGCGCCGCTCACCGCGATGGCAATAACGCTTGACGCAGCGGCCGACGGACTGATGAGCGAGGAAGAGACCGTAGAGGCCTGGAGCGTTCTGCGCTCCGAGGTTCGTAGGCTCTCTCGAACCGTGGCAGAGCTGCTGGACCTTTCGCGGATAGAGTCCGGCAGAGAACCGCTCAGCGTGAGCCCTGTCGACGTAGGCAAGGTCATCGAGGGTGTCTATCAGTGGTATAGGGCGCTGCCTGGGAAGCTTCCGTCTTTCGGAATAGAGATGAACTCGCTGGAAGGGCGACCCCTGGTTGCCCTAGCCGACAGAGATGCTCTTCATAGATGCCTGGTGAACTTCGTGGACAACTCTATCCGAGCCACTCCGCCCGAAGGCCGCATTTCCATCTGGGCTCGTCCTCTCGACAACGGCCGGATCGAGCTGGGGGTCACCGACACAGGCGAGGGCATGACTTCCGAGGAGGTTAGTCGCGCCTGGGAGCGGTTTTCACGCTCGGAGCGAGCCCGCGCCAAGGGCAGTCCCGGATCCGGCTTGGGTCTGGCCATTGTCCGTGCGCTCGTCACCACTATGGGTGGCGAGGCAGGCCTAGAATCGGAGGAAGGCCGCGGGACGAGGGCCTGGATTCGCCTGAGATCCGGAGACGATACGCAGTCGCTATCCAAACAATGAACATCAATGAGATATTTGAAGCGCTGTTGAGGTAATGTTGAGGTTGTGCCGATATCATCCGAGGTGAGAACAGTCCGTAGGACATCTGGATGGAGGCGAACAGCAACATGAACAAGACTTCTAGGAAAACCGCGCAGATGGGAACCTTGCTCGCCACTTTGCTCGTGTCGGCGCTCGTGGCCGGACTGGCGCTGGGAGTGGGCGGCATATTCACGGCCTCGGCAGCTGAGGCGCCTGAGGTTTCGGCAGAGGAGAAGGCGGGCCTTGTGTACATGGTAGAAGAGGAGAAGCTGGCGCGCGATGTGTATGCCAGGATGTTCGATCTCTGGGGGCTCGGGATGTTCAGGAACACATCCAGCGCTGAACAAAGGCATATCGAGCATGTTCGCGGAGTGCTGAAGGCGCTTGGCCTAAGCGATCCCACGGCTTCGGCCAAGCCGGGCGAGTTCACCGACGCGAGCCTGCAGAGGTTGTATGACGCTCTTGTCAAGAAGGGATCAGAGTCCATGGAGGCAGCCCTCGCAGCGGGGGCGGCAATCGAGGACATAGATATCAGCGACCTGGAGGCACTAAGGGCAAAGACCACAAATCGCGATATCTCGGCTCTCTACGATGCCCTGATCGCCGGTTCCGAAAACCACATGAGGTCGTTTGCAGGGCAGCTGAAGGCACGAAGCGCGGAGTACAAGCCGGAACACATCTCGCCCGAAAGATACGCATCAATTCTCGCAGGCTCCAACGGACAGAGCGAATGCGGTCTAGGTCGCGGTCAGAGGCAGGGACAGAGGAACGGTCGGGGTCGCGGGTTCTGCAGCAATTGCCCGCATGCAGGCAACTGAGCCGCCGAATCGAGAAGCGCCCGCACAGCCTATTGCGCCGCGGGCGCTTCTCACGCGCTTCGTCACGAGAGCTGGTTTCGCTCAACTAGAGCCATTAGCCGCCCGCAGATCAGCAACCACATACCTGCTGCGATAAGTTCCGCGGCCGCCTCCGACGGCCATGCCAGCCCCAGGTAGACCCATGCGAACGCGCTGGAGGCCACCAGGATGTACGCTGCCATGACCGGGCCGAGAGAGGCGGCGGTGGCGGCGTGCCGTCTTAAGATGACGGACAGCATGCCGTAGAAACAAGCGGACACCAGCAGCCCTCCCGCCCCGGCGCTTCTCGTAAGTAGCTGAGGCACGCCTGCTGCCGGCATCGGACCAGCGATGCTCCGGGTCAGCCCGGCGAGGATGGCTAGCCCGGCTGATCCCAGTACACACGAGACGAGAGCTGCAGCTTGGATGCGCCTGCAACCGCCGGGGCGCGACATGAACAGGAATACCGCCAGCCCGAGCCCGGCAAAGACCGCCGGATATGAGGTCAAGAAGGCCGCGCCCATGAGCACCCAGGTGAGAGCAGGATGGCGGACTGACGTGATGGCCAGAGCGATTCGCGTGTCCACACTATGAATGATGGGTATGGCGCCTGACGCGGCAAGCTCTGCGATTTCTTCCATCAGTATGAGAAGGAAGATGAAACCTGCCAGGAGGTATACGAACCACTCTGCTAGGGCGTTCCTGCGCTGCCGGCTGAATCGCGCTACCGGCCCCGGCAGCCTTACCCTGGCGAACCAACGGTCGGCGACGGCGCCGGTTCCGACATCAGTGCCCGCTCGTCTACGTGCTCTTCCGAGGGCAATTGCGAGAACAGCAGCCGCCAAGCCCACCAAAAGGGTGATGGCTTCGAACCTTGGGCCAACTACCTCCCTGAAAGCCTCTCCATACCTCACCGCCAGAGCTGCTTCGAGGAAGAAACGACCGCCTCGCCCAACGATCGAGGCTGTGAAAAAGGGAGTGAGTCGCACACGGAAAATCCCCGAGGCGATGGTGAACACCTTGTATGGAATCGGGGTGAAGGCAGCTATGCCCACTGCCCAGCCGCCGTACTTGTCAAATAGCCTCTGAACGGTGCGCAGCCCCTGTTCGTCGGTGAACTTGAGCAGCAGAGGGCGGCCTCCGCGTGCCCCCACCAGATATCCGAACGCTGCTCCGAGTACGGATGAGGCCGTGGTGATGACCGCATACCAGGCGGCTGCCTGAGGATGCGCTATGCACATAGGCAGAAGCATCACGTCTGGCGGAACTGGGAAGAAGCTCGATTCCGCGAAGGCCACAACGAAGAGGCCGGCGGCGCCGAAACGTCCGAAGACGTCCAAAGCCCACTCCATCAATGCAGTCATGTCATGCAAGCCCTCTGTAGGTCATTCCCCGGTCGGGGCGGCAGTCCCTTCTATGTACTCTGTCAGCTCGCTGAGGATGCTTGTTTTCCGTTCCTCGTATTTGACAAGCTGATGTGGATGCGCCACCGCAATCCAAGCACATTGGTCGGATCCTATGATGTCTACCTTCCAGGCCTCGAAACGCCCTGCCGGGACCGAGACACTCTCTTTGCCGCGAACGCGGAGGATCACGCTGTCCTGTGCCCCGGCTCGTGTCACGACGCTCCTGAGAGTGCACCGGAAATTGCCGTAGAGGGGGAGGGCTCGAATGACCATGGCGAGCTGCTCGGCATCGTAGAACGGGCGCTCAGGCAGCCTTATTGCAGCTTCCTCATGGCCCCGGGGAAGATCGGCCTTGATTGTCACATCTTCCGATCCGTATTCGGCTGTGTACTTGACGCGCCCCTCAACAGACTCGCGATCAAACTCGGTCCTTGCGGGGATGAGCGTACGGGGATCCACGGTGACGGCGGCTCTTTCGTGGAAGCCCGCTGCATCGCGATTCGAGACAAGGACCGTTTGCGAACCCTGAGACTCTACGTCTAGTTCCCATGTAAGCAACGGGCGGCCGCCGCGATCGCGTGCCTGGAGGCGGCTGATCTCTCCGGGTTGCCACGGTGGATCTAGCCGGATCACGCGCCTCGGATCGCCCTCTGTGTAGGCCATTATCCCTATGCCGATCGCCATCAGGGTCAGCAAGACGGCCAGGGGCGACCTGGGCCGGAAAACCCGCTGAAGCCACACCGGCCCGCCCAGCGAGGCGGGCTTTTCCATGATGTCACGGGTATCTGGATAGTCATCAGTCGGGCCGTGGGTATCGTCGCCGGGCGCCCCTGGAGGCCTCCAGTCGCCCTTGTTCCTCTTGTTTCGCATCAGGCAATGCTCCTCTCTCCGGAGACGAAGAACGCCGCATCAGCTAGTATCATTATCTGGTTCGCCATGGCTTGCGCCGGAACCTTCACATGGGCGATGCCCATTTTCAGTATGCCCGAGATCTGACCCGGCGGCGCGAGTTGTGACAAAGTGACGCCAGGGCTGTGTGATATGCTGTTCACACCAAAGCGAGATGGGAGGCTGACCAAATGGCTCAAGACATCGCCATAGCGGATCTGTTGACGCAAGAAGGTTTCGACACTCTGCCTGCCTTTCAGACGGCTCGTGAGGTTCTGATTAGCAAAGGGTTGACAAGCGCCAGGAAAACGAACATACACATCGCCAAGCTGCCGCGTGTCCGAGAGGCGCTGGCAGGAGAGCTGTACCGCGCATGTAGCGACCCGCTGTGCCAGGCCATGGCTGAGCTCGAATGCGGTTCGCGGCAGGTTGTAACGGTTTCGCCCGCAGGCTGTCGGATCTGTGGAGGGAACAACTCGCGGAGGTGCCTGGAGGTCGCGAGCCACCTGTTTCAGCAGCATGGGATCTTCCGCGTTCTGATAGTCGGAGGAACCAACGCAGATCATGTAGAGATAGCGAGGCAGGTACGGGGGAAGAGCGTAGAGTTCAGGTTCGTCGACGGAACAAGGGCGGGCAGGGCAACCCAGCTTGCAGAGGCGTATGTCAGGTGGGCCGACCTGGTGGTCATCTGGACCAACAAGCCGCTGAAGCATTCAGTCAGCAATACATATACAGGCAATCGCAATAGGGCCGGAAAAGTCGTATACGCCAGCCGCACAGGAGTGGCGGCTATGATAAGCCAAGTTGCCAGGCAGATAGCCTGACAACCTGGCCGCTCAGCCGATTGTGCACCGGGGTTCCATTTGACCGGGAGAGCCTCGGTGTTTTCGTGATTATGTTCCCTTCCTGCCGCCATGTTTGCCTGCGTGTGTGCCGGCGTGCCCCCCACGTGGTTTCATGGTTCCACAGCACGTTTCCGTGGATGTGCTGGCAGAGGAGCCTGAGTGCGTGCCAGTGGTCTGCCCGGGCCGGATCACCGTTCCAGGCTCATCGGCGATCTCCATGCGGGTGGAGCCCGTAGCACCGCGGAGGGAGCCGCCCGCCGTGTTGTCGCGCACCCAGATCGAGTCAGCCCGACATACCTGACCTTCGCCCCAGTACTGGCATGTGTCGACTGAGCATCTCACTTGAGTCATACCGTCACCTCCCAGTTTCATCGGTCGGTGATAGTGTGCTCAAATGGAGGACTTTTCTACCGTGTCCACGACGACGGCGGCCATGTCGCTTTTCAGTATGCGACGCTTAGGTGTTTCGGAGGAGTATGCCGATCCGCCCATGCGAAGGATAGGGCCTGGCGCATGCAGAATTATCAGGGTATTGTGTGTGGGCGCGTGCGGCGCCGTCGGGCTACCCGGATATAGCAGGACTATGCGATGGGGGAATGCGATGTGGAACGCTATGCGACCATTGTAGGAACTGGCATGTACCTTCCCGAGATTGAGGTGTCCAATGCAAGTCTTGCAGAGCATCTTGAAAGAGTAATGCCCGGCGCGGGAATGGATGCGGTGATCGGCAAGTTTGAAGCCGCTACCGGCATACGGCGCAGGTGGTATGCTCCGCGCGACTGGGCTACGTCCGATCTTGCGGTGCGCGCGGGCCGGCAGGCTCTGGACGCGGCCGGTGTGGATCCTCGCGACATCGATCTCATCATCCTGGGCACTGACAGCCCGGACTACATTACCCCAGCGACGTCGGTTGTGGTCCAGCACAAGCTGGGCGCGTATGATGCAGGCACGTATGACGTGGGTTGCGCATGCGCGTCTTTCCCTACCGCGATTGCTGCCGCCGCCGGGCAGCTGGTTACGAACACTTGGATGAAGTACGTTCTGGTGATCGGCGCCTACATGATGAGCAAGCTGGCTGCTGACGATGATGTGACGCGGTTCTACTACGGAGACGGGGCAGGGGCGGCGGTGATGGCTGTAGATACCAAGCCCGGATTTCTGACTGCCTCGTACAATGCCGACGGCTCGTACCACAGGAATTGGGGCATCTACTCCGGCGGCACGTTTGAGCCTGCTACGTGTGAGTCTGTGCAGGCCGGACGTGCGCAGGTCAGGTTTGTCGACAAGTATCCTCCTGAGGTGAACCACGAGGGATGGCCCAAGGTCGTGCGCCACTTGGCCGAGCGCGGCGGTTTTCAGCTTGATGGTATCGACATGGCCATATTCACTCAGGTCCGCCTGGCGTCGATCAAGGTAGTCATGGAAGACCTTGGGCTTCCTCTGGAGAAGACTCATTGGGTCATGGAGGACTGGGGCTATACCGGTTCTGCCTGCGTTCCCATGGCGCTAGACGATGCAGTTCGCAAGGGCAGGATACACTCGGGCGACTTGGTTGTGCTCGTGGGGTCCGGCGTGGGCTATAACCAGGCGGGCGTGGCGCTTAGGATGCCGTAGCCCGCTTCAAGATCGATCGGAGGTGCACTTGTGGCAATGAGCAACTTGGAGGGTGTTCATTCGGGCTTCGTTCAGCTGGAGGGCGCGAGGCGCATCAGGTTCCACGTACTGACTGCCGGCGAGCCTACCGGCGAGCCCGTCGCGTTCATACACGGCAACGCATCGTCCGCAACGTTTTGGCAGGAGGCCATGGTCTGCCTGCCGTCGCGGTTCTGGTCCATCGCTCCGGATCTCAGGGGCTATGGACTCACCGAACCACTGGCTGTGGATGCTACGCGCGGGGTGCGCGATTGGTGTGATGATCTGCATGCACTGTTCGAGTTCATGAACCTGGAGCGCGTTCATCTCGTGGGTTGGTCCATGGGCGGCGGTGTGTCTCTTCAGTATCTCCTTGACTACCCGGAGATGGTAGCAAGCCTGACACTAGTCTCCACGGTATCGCCCTACGGGTTTTCGGGTACCCGCGGAGCAGACGGCGAGCCGTGCTTTCCGGATCACGCGGGATCGGGAGCGGGCGGGGTCAACCCTGAGTTCGTAGTGCAGATGAAGGCGCAGAACAGGGAGTCGGGCGAAAGCCCCATGCTGCCGCGGAACGTGCTCAACTTCACGTACTGGAAACCTCCATTCCGTGCGGCGCGGGAGGAAGATTTCCTTACATCTCTGCTTCAGACGGCCATCGGAGACTACAACTATCCGGGCGACTGGGCCCCCTCGCCCAACTGGCCTGGATTCGCCCCGGGGCCGCATGGCGTTCTTAACGCCTTCTCACCCAAGTATTTCAACGCCGCCGGAATTGTGAGCCTCGACCCAAAGCCGCCTATACTGTGGATTCGCGGCGCTGATGATCAGCTCGTGTCGGATACGTCCCTGTGGGATATCGCATACCTCGGAAAGCTGGGATTAGTGCCCGGTTGGCCAGGCGATGATGTGTGCCCGCCGCAACCCATGTTGGCACAGACAAGGGCGGTCCTGGATCAGTACAGGCTGAAGGGCGGTAGCTGCCGCGAAGTGGTCTTTGCCAACTGCGGCCATTCACCGCATGTGGAGAAGACCGATGAGTTCGTGAAGGTCCTGACGGAGCACATCGACGCCTGCCGGCCGAAGGCGCATCAGTAGTGGAGGCTCTCGCGCAGCAGGCCTGGGCTGGTCAATGTGGCTTCCACTTCGATGTCCACTTCTACGTCGGGCAGGAGCTCATACCAGTGATCTCCGACGCCTGCCCTCCAGGCACGGGGCAGGCGCCGGTAGACAGCGTTGCCGAGGCCGATGAAGTCCGATCTGTACTCCCGGGATTTTGCTAGCGCGTGCTCGATGTCCTCCCGGACGCATTGGGCAAGGCGCGCTCGCAGACACTGCAGGGATTCCGGGTCAGCGAAATTGACGCCGGACCGCCCTTGGCCCAAGTCGGTCTGACCTTGAACATGCCCTTCCACCCTGGCGTTGATGAGTATGGATACATCTCCGTCTGTGTAGCGCGGGGCGATTCTGGATGCGACATGGGTGACGTGCACGCTCACAAGGCCCCCGGCAGGCGACTCAACTGAGACGGGAGCGTGCTGGCTTCTGCTCCGGGCGAAGTTGGCTCCCCTCGATTCGTGGCCGTCGAGCCGTCCAATCATCTTGTCGCCCCGAAAGGCGGCTGAGCCCATGTGCGACACCGGATTCCCGGGCGATGCAGAATCCGCGTCTGATTTGGAGCTCGAGGATAGATCCGATCCGGTGTTCAGCCGGAGCACCGGCAGCAGCAGGTCCTGGCCAGGTCGCAGCATATCGACGATGCTCTGAAGGAGGCCGGGCGACATCGCGGAAGGGTCGATGAAGTGGATCGGGTTGAGCATCCGCTGAATGGCCAGGGCGGGTATGGGGTCCTCCGCGAACTCCGATTCCAGCAAGGACTTAAGACTTCCGTCGACGACCGCGGCGCTCACGGTAAGGCGCAGTTCGTTATCGCGAGCCACCAGGTCCATGATGGGGGCTATGCCGCGTCTGGCCAGCCTTTCGGAGATGAGGAGCACTTCTATGTTCGACACTGTCATCTCCCGGCTGAGCCCTGGAGATAGGTCGGTCAGGGCGTCGTAGGGAGTGCGTCCTTTGGCGCAGTTCGTCCAGAATGACGCTAGCCCGGCGGGCTGGGAGCCCGGCGCGGCGCCGCCGTTGGCAGCCACGGGGTTGGCGAACTGTGCGATTGCCACATAGTCTCCATCATCGTCTATGTCGAAGCCTAGCGCCACGGCGTACACCATGTCATCAGGTTCCTTCCTGTCCCAGCAGCCAGTGGAGACAAGCGCAAGGCAGATAGCGGCGAAAGCTGCGATGAGCCTCATTTGCCTCCCCTTCCTGCGAGGCGGCGCAACAGGTGTCTTGCTATGTGGGAGGCCCACATAAGCGCGTACGGAACGCCGGCGGTCAATGCGATCAGAAGAGGGAAGCCGGGCGGCCGGAAGAACCTGACGAGCTGGAAGGCGTCTTTATGGGCGTACACCGAGTAAAGCGCAACCAGCACTCCGAAGATAGGTACGATCTTCCGGTACTCTGCTATCCTTAGGATTTGCGACAACGCCCGGCTTCCGCAGTACACCATGGTGGAACCGCCCGCGAAGAGCCCTAGTCCCCATGCAACTGTACCCAGGATCTCAATACGCTCGATGGTGCGAGTGGGCCTGACCGACCGCGCCATCTTGAGGAATGGGAACAATGATTTTGAGCCGAGGTTGGCGCCGAGCACGCCCACGAGTACGGCCGCGACTATCGCCAGCACTACGCTGGACAGAACTGCCGCCAGGACTACGCTGTGCACCCTCCGGTTTTCCGGTATGAGAAGGGGGAAAAGCATCCCTACCGATACCCACTGAAGCCCGATGCCCAGCGGTGTCCACACGCTGGATAGGACTGGACGAAGGCCTCGCGCAAGCGCCGGCTGGAGGTTGTGTAGGTTGAAGCTGGGCGCGGCTCCTAGCAATGTGAGTGCGACGAACGCCACAAAGATGGGCAGGAATGCATCGGCGGCGCGCCCGATTGGCTCGATACCGAACCACGCCCCCAGGGTGGCCAGGAAGGCCATGGCGACTATGGTGAACCAGATGGGAGTGTTGGGCATGAACGCCACGCGCATCAGCTCCGCGTAGATGCGGATGTCGGTTGCGGCAATGAGCAGGAAGTGCCAGGAGATAACGAGCGAGACTATGGTTCCGAGGAACCGCCCGAGCAGCAGGCGCGAGTAATCTACAACCGTCAAGCGAGGATATCTGGCTGCCAGCCCGGCAACGCCCCAGGCCACGAGTGTGAGCAGCAACCCTGCGATAAGCCCTGCGACCCACGCATCCTGCGCGGCATCGCCCGTGGTGAGCAGCGGGACAAAGGATATCACCACTGTCGTCCGCATCATGAAGAGTATGGCAGTCAGCTGACGGTTGGCTATGACTTCCGCTGTGTTCGCCATTCTCATTGTCCTTCTGTCTTGTTGTCCTGGCTTCCAGGCCGCATCTGTTGGCGCCCCTCGCTTTCGGGGCTTGCGTCCGGGCGCGGCATCTGTCCTCGGGGCGCTCGTATGGGTTCGCGTCCGCCTGTCATCTTGGGCCGCATGGTCTTGGCCCAGTGCCACGTGCGGAATATGTAGTCTTTCCAACCTCCTGTGATGAGCGGGGCGACCGGCGCAAGATATGGATGCCCGAAACTGCGTCGGCTGGCCAGGATCAGCACAGCCAGGATGATGCCGTATTCCACCCCGAACAGGCCGATGCTGCCTCCGGCCACGATAAACGCGAACCGTAGCAGCCGCGCGGATATGTCGAAGGAGAACGTGGGCAGGATGAACGAGGCTATTGCTGTGGTTGCGACTATGATGATCACCGATGGCGATACTAGCCCGGCATTGATGGCGGCCTCCCCGAGCACGAGCGCTCCCACTATCGTCACGGCCGACCCCACAGCACGCGGCAGGCGCAGGCCGGCCTCGCGCAGCAGTTCGAAGGTGAGCTCCATCAGGAAGACTTCTACGATTACCGGGAATGGTACGCCTGCCCGATCGCCTACGATCCTGAGCAGCAGTGAGGTGGGGAGGAGTTCGTGGTGAAAGGTGAGGACCGCGACGAACGCGCCAGGAAGAAGTATGGACGTCCAGAATGCGATTACCCGCAGCACTGAGATGACGAACACGATGGGCACCGGCTCGTAGTAGTCATCGGCGGACTGGAACAGCATGCCATAGTCCATAGGCGCCACCAGCGCGAACGGGGAATTCTGCACCATTATGGCAACGCGCCCCTCGAGCAGGTTTCCGACGACTCTATCAGGTCTTTCGGTGCGCAGGATCAGCGGGAAGAACGACAGATGCGTGTCCTGGATGAAGTCTTCCACAGGCCCGGTGCCGAGCACTGAGTCGGTCTCGATACGCTGGATGCGCTGGCGCACCTCGGCCAGGAGTTCCTCGCTTGCCAGGCCCTTGACGTACGCGATTACGAGCCTGGTATGGGTGAGATGCCCCAGGTTGGTCTCTTCAATCCACAGATTGGGCGTGCGGATCCACTGCCGGAGTATGGCGAGGTTGGTTGTGAGATCCTCTATGAAGCCCTGCCGAGGCCCGCGCAGTGTCGTATCTGTGGGGGGTTCTTCGATGGGCCGGGTCTTGAAAGACTGAGCGCTGCAGGCGAGCCCTTGATTGTGGCCGTCTGCCAGGATAACCGCAAGGCCGTTGCTGACCGCCTCCCACATTTCGGTGAAGGACGCAACTGTCTTGATATGTGAAGAACGGAGCAAGTGGGCGCCGAGTTCGGCCATCAGGTCTTGCGCTCGGGCGGCGCCGGCCGCCGACAGGGCGCGCACGATGCTTTCGACGCGTTCCTGATCCACGATGCCCTGAAGATGCAGGACGACCGCGTGCAGGCCCGCGTCGGTCACTATCTGCCTGATGATAATATCAGGCGAAGGCCCGGCCGCAAGCCTGAGCATGCGCAGGTTGCTGTGCAGGCGAACGTCGAGTGCCAGCCTGTCGGTGACGGCTTTGCGCGCTCCCACATCCAGCGAATCGTCTGCAAGCAACCCCGGATCGATTCGATCTCGGCCGAAGTGCGACGAATGGTCAGCCGAGGCATCGAAACCACTGCGTCTCGATCGTCTCATCAATCGGGATATGAGTGCCCTGATGAGATTGAACGCCAAGCTCTGCCCGTCTCCTTCTTTGGGCGCGCTGATATTGCCTCAGCTTAGCGTCTCCAATGGAACTGGGCCGCTATTCTCGATTCAATCAATGCCTGTCACGATGATGTTTGGGCGCTATCCCAGCCACCTAGGGTCGAGATAGGTCTTTCCGACGAGCGCCGGCGCCGGCTGGTACTCCTTGACCATCACTTTGTAGTTCAGGGACATTATCGCCATGCGTCTGAGCCAGGCCAGCTCGGCCTGTTCTGCGTCGACGGCGACGATAAGGTAGTCGATGCCGTGGTCGACAGCCATGTTGTTGGCCTGCGCAAGCAACGACTTCACCTCGTCTTCGCGACCTCGACGAGTCACAACGTCCAGCACATTCCATACGTTGATGGCCTCGCCCGGAGCAGGCACTCTGGGAAGAGGGATGAAGCGCGACAGGCCGCGCAATACCGATCCTGCCAGCTCATACGCGCGCGGCATGGCCGCGACTCGCCTAGTGTAGTGGCGGGAGATGTCCCAAAGCTTGAGCGACGATTCCTCGCATTCAAGGCGAGCCACCAGGTAGTGATCGTAGAGACTCTGCATGTGGTCGAAGTCGTTCACAGCAGGCAGCAGGTTGAAGTCGGCATAGTGTGCTCTGAGGTCTGTGTACTCCTGGCGCGCATCGATTCTGCGTGCGACCTTGACTTCCCGCAGCGGCCTTCTGCGGCGGAAAGTCGGGATCGTGAAGAATCGTCGCTCACCGCAGGCCCTGGCGCCCATTCGTTGGGCGATACTGTAGGAACGGCTATTGTCCTCTTTGATCAGGCCGAAGATGAACTCGACGCCCCGTTCCATCAGGCGCTCTTCAAGGCCTCTCCACAGGAAGAACATGGCTCTGGACAGACCTTTGTTGGCCTCCGGGTTAGAGCGCAGATCGAACATGTAGGCGCCCAGATGCTCCTGCCCCTGGATGAGCAGTCGCTGCACGGCTGCTGCCACAACCCCGTGCAGCGCGCCTGTGGCTTCATTCTCGCCCACCAGCAGGATTGTGTCGCTGAACTGCCGCGCTCGACTGAAGAAGCTGTCGCGCTCGTCAATCAGGCGGATTCGGTCGCCCTGCCCTGCCATGGATTCTATCCGAAGCAGCACTTCATCGTCTCTTGGTTCGGCGGGCCGTACTATCACGATAGATCCCTCCTTTCGTTGCGCTATCAGTCGCTCCGACCATGGCCGTTATCGTGCTAGAGCCGCATAGGCGAGCACGCCAACATAGAACAGGAGAAGCGCCACTTTGACCACCGGGGAGTAGAGTATGCCTACTTGGTACTCCGGCTGCCTGCCTGAAGCGGCTCTGGCGCGGGCAAGTACGAAGATGGGAAGTACGGCCAGGATCACCCCTCCAACGGCCCCTGCCGCCTCAATCATGTCGCCAAACTCCAGCTTGCCCAGCAAGACCAGAGCCAGCGACGGGGCTACTGTAACCCCGAAGGCGGCCAGCCTGGCGCGGATATTCCACTCAGAGTCGGCCCTCATGATCTCGACCACGTTGCCCATGACCGCGCCTGCGCTGGCCCAGAAGGACGTCAACAGCGCAAGCAGAGCGAACAGGTTGATTGTGAGGTATATCGGGGGTCCGAGTGTGAGGCCCCACGAGATGGTCACTACCTGCGAAATGGCGTCCGGGTTCTGCAGGCCAAATATGGCCAATGGGAACAGGAGCAGGAAGAGAAGGTTGATGCCCAGCCCCCACTTAATGGCCCGCACGATGGATTTCGGGTCGTGGGCCAGCCCGCGCACTACCTCGGGCACGATGGACTGCGACATGGACGTAAACACCCCGACGGGCAGCGCCGCAAGCATGGGCGAGGCCGAAAACCTCGTGAGCCTTGACACGTCAAACTGCGGGTGCATGGCCGATACTACGGTGAACATGAGCAGGACGCCGCCCATCAGAAGACTAGATACTCCTTGCGCAGCTCCGATTGCCTTGAGCCCTACCCACACTACCGTCATGCCGGGCGCCAGGAACAGCAGTCCGCCCAGCCATGCAGGCACATGAAGCAGCGACGCGATTATCTGCCCTCCGCCCATCACATAGGCCGTCAGCGACGGGATGGCGAGGCCGACGGTAAGCACCGACACGAGTGCTACGTAGAGCCGACCGAACCGGCCGTCAAACATATAGGTCCGCATTAGCCCCACTAGCTGCCCGGGGCTTTTCGTGCGGAGCATGATCTCGACGATATATAGATGAGAGATGATTGAGAATACTGTGGTGACCAGGGAGATCAAAACGGCGCCGAAGTAGCCGGACGCCCTGGCCGCGTATGGCAGCGACAGTATAGCTGCTCCCACATTTCCGCCCACGATTATCATGACTGCCTCTGTGAAGGTGAGTCGCCGGAAATGCAGAGCGCCCTGCTGAAACTGGGTTGCCAGTTGTGCCGGCATGTGTTCGCCCCCTGCCGCGTGTGAATGTGAATTGCGCGCATCCTGCTACAGCACATGTGGGATTATACAGACTTCGCGATTATCCTGTTAATCGACCTCGGCGTTTCGTGCATTTCCGAGCATTACCTCCCAAAGCGCGGGACGCTTCGCGATAGTGGATGTGTAACTTGGCGAATATCGGTACTCCTCGCGGAATCAGCGGCGCAAAATCGCGGTTAATATGGGATTATTTAGTTGACACTTCAGAGAGAACCTTGCTATGCTTCGAGTGAACTCTGAATTGCTCAGCGGTTGCCGGGCCTCCACCTTGTCGGCCCTTCAAATGGCACTGGAGGTGTGTGAGATGTTCCATTTCGCCATGTCCACTGTGTCGATGAGCGTGTGCGTCACTCTGACAATTGCTGTGCTCACGCATGCGGCGCTGAACTCCGGGGCGCCGATGCCCAGGCCATGCCTGATCTACTCAGGCGCGGTCGCCGCAGCCAGCAGCGCCGCGGTAATGGGCCTGGCGCTTATGGCCCGCTTGTCGATTGCTCAGACCATCATGCTTACCATGGCATTCGCGGTTGTCCTTGCGCTCATATGGGAATATGCAGGCCTCGACGGTCGTACGGCATACATGTACTGGACCGTTCGATCGGCTGCGGTCAGTGGGCCGTGTGATCAGGTAGGCATGGTCAACACCGTGAACTGGGCCCCTGCGGCGGCCGACGATGTGGCTTCCGACACGCCATGCGCGGGCGCCGACACACCATGCTCGGGTAGTGAGTCAGACGCGAAAGCGGTGTTCGAGTGCGCAAGGTTGCTGGCGATCAGCCGTGAGGAATGTGAGCTGTTGGAAAGAGCTGCACGAGAAGGGGCGGACATTGGTGAAGTGGACAGGGCGCTGGCGGTGCTGATGAAGCTGTTGATCCATCCGACCCTGGTCCGCGACGCCGCTCTTCGGCGGGACTTAGTCGATTACCAGCGACGATTGCACGCGAGGCATGCCGTTTTGAGTATGCAGGCATCCGGGCAGGGAGGCGATATCGGACATTCTGCAACTCGGGCGCAGGTCCAAGCCAGGCTGGCACGGCTCTACTCTTCATTGAAGGAGGAATATTCTGATGACTCGGGCATATGAGCTTATGGGGCGGCCAGTGATAACAATTGACGAAGGCGCAATCGTTGGCCAGACGGCCGGAGTGATTATAGACACTGCATCGACTGATGTTGCCGCGCTCATTGTGAATGTGATCAACAGATTCGCTCCGCCCAGGGCGGTACCGTACGCGCTTGTACAGGGCATTGGCGATGATGCGGTGATCATCGAGAACGCCTCGTCGCTGGCGGATTTTGGGGCGCTTCCTGAGATTCTCGACATGGGCCGCCCCGACAGCGAGATACGCGGAGTTAGGGCAATAACTCGCACAGGGCGTCTCTTGGGCACTGTAGCAGATCTCATGATCGATCTGGACACCGGAAAGGTAATTGCTTACGAGATACAAAGTGGAGTTGATACTGCTATACTAGTTAGGGCCGAGCAGGTTATCACCGTGGGCAAACAAGCGTTGATAACCACGGCGGAGGCGTGCGCGCATACGGAAGAGTGAGGGATCTGAGTGTACCGCACATTGCATCGCGGCTGCGTTCCAAAAGCCGGGATTTCGCGAGGATGCGTGTTTGTACTCCTTGCTGCAATCATTGCCAGTATTGTATCGCTCGGGGCTTTAGCATTTGTGCAGATCACGGTATATGTGAACGGCCGAGAGGTGCACTTGCCGTTCGGTGCCAGGGTCGAACAGGCGCTGGCCGCAGCTGGAGTGAAGCTGGCGGCCGGCGATCTGATCGATGCGGATGGAAAGATTCTGGAGGTAGGGACCGGAAACCCGGCCCAGCTCACTCTGAACGGAGCGCGGTGCGACACTACGGACCGCGTCGCTCCCGGCGATCGCATCGAGGCGGCGTCGGGCACGCCGATCATTGAGAGCATTGTGGTAGAGACCACCGAGACTGCGCAGCCTTTCGAGGTTGTCGGATCGGGCTCCTTCGTGAAGGTCCGATCGCCTGGAGCGCCTGGAAAGGTCACGGTCAAGAAGGGCTTGATCACCGGAAAAGTCTTTGAATCCGCAGAATCGCTGGAACCATCCGCAATGGTCATTGCGAGATTCCAATATGCCGTCGCGAAGAAGCTTGTTGTCCTGTCTTTCGATGACGGCCCTCATCCCACATACACGCCCCAGATTCTGGACGTGCTGCACAGCGAGGGTGTGCACGCGGTGTTCTTCGTCGTGGGAGCGCAGGCTGCTGCGTACCCGAACGTCCTCAAGCGGATTCGGGATGAGGGCCACGAGATAGGCAACCATACGTACTCGCATACTCTCACCGAAGCGGCTGTTGAGAGCGACATATCGTCTGAGATCAGCGACACTTCACAGTTGGTGGAGAAGCTGACCGCGAGTCCGACGAGGTGGGTCAGGCCCGTGGGCGGCGCTCTCAGCGCAGCATTTGTGCGTGCGGCCGAATCGGTTGGGCATACCATAGTCTTGTGGAACATAGATACCCAGGACTGGCGCTCAGCTCGGAGCTCGGGACGATCCGACGAGATCAGGATGAGTGTTTCCGACACGCCTCTGGCCAACGGGTCGGTCATTCTCATGCACGACGGCGGAGGATACCGGGGCGCCACCGTGCAGGCCCTGAAGGCCATCATCCCCGCCCTGCGCGAGCAGGGCTACCAATTCTGTACTCTCTCCGAACTCTGGCATTTCCTTGGGCTTGCCGCTTGACATGCACATTGTGATAGAATACACTAATTATCGATAGGATCTGGACATATTGTAAGCTGGATGAAGGTCTCGGGAGAGGTCCCCTTGGGATGCAAATCCCAAAGTGGGCGCCGAAGGAGCAATGGCACTGCGAGTTACCGCTGCGGCGCCGCAAACTCTCAGGCAAAAGGATCGCGGCTGGACAGCGTCTCTGGAAAGCTTCCATCGGACACCGAAGGAGTAAAGCTCTCAGGTTCCCCAGACAGAGAAGCGTGCGGCGGGTGTGTATCGCCGTTTCGTTTTCTCTGTCTTTTTGTTTCGCCCGGACCTATGTCGCCGCCCCGTGTGTTTATAGCTGCAGGGTTCAAACTAAGGGCGATCATATCGCGAATGGTTGGGGGGCGATGTCGCTGTTGCTGCATAGCTACACCATCGTTACCAATAATCCCGAAGTGGCGGCCCGCTGGCCCGAAGCCGCGGAGTTCGTCGACGTCGGGGCTAGTGGCGTGCTCGTGCACGTGCGCGGGCTTATCCATCTTGGCCACCGTCTGCTCACTCATCCTCTGGCAGGGAGCGTGAAACCCAATGAGAGTCCTTACCGCTCCGTGATCGTCTCACATAACCCAGATACCACAATCGACCTTGACTCGCTGCGCATCGTCGAGGGCGCCCTGCATGTCGTGGATAAGCTCGGGCCTCCTCGCTTCCGCTCGATTCCGCCGCGTGTGGACGCGGATTACCAGCTGATCGACTGCACGCTCATGGAGAGCGCAATTGAGAGCCTGCGCGCGCAGTATGTAGGCGGCGCGCATAAGGTGTGCACTTGAAGGGAGCATTGAGCAATGGCTTTTCGGGAATGCGACGTACTCATCATAGGCGCCGGCCCTGCGGGCCTCGCTGCAGCCCTGTACGCATCGCGTGCGAAACTCAGCACTGTGGTGCTGGAGAAGGGGAGTCCGGGAGGGCAGGTGCGTACTACCTGGTCGATGGAGAACTATCCCGGGTTCGCCCGTGGGATGACCGGCCCGGAGCTTATGGACCGGTTCGCCGATCACGCCAAGGAGTTCGGAGCGGAGATCGTCCGGGGCGATGTGGAGACAGTGGATTTTGCAGGAGACCGGAAGATTGTAAGGACGCGCGGGGGCGAGGAATATCGGGCCCGGGCGGTCATCGTGGCGCCGGGCGCTGAACCCCGTACCCTGGGCCTGCCCGGCGAGAGGGAGTTGCGCGGCAAGGGGGTCTCTTACTGCGCTACGTGCGACGCGGACTTCTTCGAAGATCTCGACATAGTGGTGATCGGCAACGGCGACGCTGCGGTCGAGGAGGCAATGTACCTCACCAAGTTCGTCAACTCAGCCACGATGATCGTAGTGCACGATCAGGGCATTCTGGATGCAACCGCGATCATCCGGGACCGCGCATTCCGGAATGCCAAGATGAAATGGGTCTGGAACTCGGTGGTAGAGGAGATACAGGGCGACGGGATCGTTGAATCCGTAGTGATCCGGAACATCAAGACCAACGAGCGGACTGAGCTCGAAACCAATGGGGTTTTCGTGTTCGTGGGCACTGTGCCCAAGACGGATTTCCTCCGCGACCATGTTGAGCTGGATAAACGCGGTTATGTAGTGGCCAACGAGCTCATGGAGACATCGGTGGATGGCGTGTACTGCGCGGGCGACGCGCGTGTTAAGTATCTGCGCCAGGTCATCACGGCGGCTGCCGACGGGGCCATCGCGGCGGTGGCGGCCGAGAAGTACATCCATGAGGAAGAGGGCTTCCGCGAGATGGTTTTGGATCCCAAGGAACCAGTGATGGTGGCTTTCTGGAGCCCCACCAGCCAGGCTTCGCTGGATTTCCTTCCCGCGGTGGAGCGTGTTGCCGCGGCGCACGAGGGTAAGCTGAACCTGGTCAAGATAGATATCTACAAGAACCAGCGGGTGGCCGGCAGGTATGGTGTCGCTGAAGCGCCCACCATGGCGTTCTTCAGGGGCGGGCAGCTGGTGGAGAAGGTGTGCTGGCCTACGAACGAGTCGGAGCTTGCCGCCGTGGCCGACAAGGTCATCGGCGGTTGAGGCTGCTTCAGCGTGCGGCGAAGGAGGTGAACTGAGATGCTCGAGGTGAACAAGGAGAACTTCGAAGCTGAGGTGCTTGCGGCCGCCGGCCCGGTGCTGGTGGATTTCTGGAGCACCAAGTGCGAGCCATGTATGGCCCTAGTGCCTGAAGTGGAGGCGCTAGCCGCAAAGTACGGCGATCAGGTCAAGTTCTGCAAGCTCAATGTGCTGGAGAACAGGCGCCTCTCCATTGGCCAGAAGGTGCTGGGCCTTCCCACCATAGCCATGTACAAAGGCGGCGAGAAGGTGGCGGAGCTGACCAAGGATGATGCAACTGCCGCCAACATAGAGGCCATGATCAAAGAGCACGGGAGGTGAATGTAATGCGGTTGGAACTCGGTAAGATTCGCATCAAAGACGTCCAGTTCGGGCAGGAGACTTGCGTGCGCGACGGCGTGCTCTACGTGGATCGGGCAGAGGTTGAGAGAATCGTTCGCGAGGACGAAAGGATCGCCGGCGCCGACGTCGAGCTTGCTCGCCCAGGCGAGGAAGTCCGCATAATCCCGGTCAAGGATGTCATTGAACCGCGTGTCAAGGTAGCCGGCCCCGGAGGCGTATTCCCCGGGATGGTAGGCAAGGTAGATACCGTGGGCGAGGGGCGCACTCACGTGCTTGCCGGCGCGGCGGTGGTCACCACCGGTAAGATCGTCGGATTCCAGGAAGGGATCATCGACATGACCGGGCCGGGCGCGGAGTATACTCCGTTCTCCAGGCTGAACAACGTAGTGCTGGTGTGCGAGCCCGTCGCCGGGCTGCCTCAGCACGAGCATGAGGCGGCGATCAGGATGGCCGGCCTCAAGGTGGCGGCGTACCTGGGCGAGGCCGGGCGCGACGTGGAGCCTGGCGAGGTCGAGGTATATGAGTGTCTGCCACTGCTTCAGCAGGCGGCGGCCTATCCGGGCCTGCCGAAGGTGGCATACGTGTACATGTTGCAGAGCCAGGGGCTGCTGCACGACACGTATGTCTACGGCGTGGACGCGAAGAGGATTCTGCCTACCCTCATATACCCCACTGAGGTGATGGACGGCGCCATAGTCTCCGGCAACTGCGTATCGGCGTGCGACAAGAACACCACTTACCATCATCAGAACTCGCCGGTCATCCACGACCTGCTGGCGCGGCACGGGCGCGACTTCAATTTCATCGGCGTAGTGGTCACCAACGAGAACGTGACGCTTGCCGACAAGGAGAGGTCGTCCAACTACACTGCCAAGCTCGTGGAGATGCTGGGCGCGGACGGGGCGATCGTGTCGGAGGAAGGCTTCGGAAACCCCGACGCCGACCTGATAATGAACTGCGCCAAGCTGGAGAAGAAGGGCATCCGCACTGTGCTGGTCACCGACGAGTATGCCGGGCAAGACGGCGCGTCGCAGTCGCTTGCGGACGCGAACCCGCTTGCCGACGCAGTGGTCACGGCCGGAAACGCCAACGAGGTGATCACCCTTCCACCCATGAAGAAGGTCATCGGGCATCCCGAGGCGGCCAACGTGATAGCAGGCGGCTGGGACGGGTCGCTTGCCGGCGATGGTTCCATAACCGCCGAGATCCAGGTCATCACGGGCTGCACCAACGAGCTGGGCTTTTCGCACCTGACGGCGCGCGAGATCTGACGTGCGGGCAGCACACCAAATGCGAAAGGAGATACCGCAATGATTCTCAAGGGCAAGAAGATCATCGCTCTGGGCGACCGCGACGGGATCCCGGGCGGCGCCATTGAGGAATGCGTCAAGTCGGCCGGCGGAGAGATCATCTTCTCCGTCAGCGAGTGCTTTGTCTGAACGGCCGCCGGCGCCATGGACCTCGAGAACCAGGCCAGAGTGAAAGAGCTGGCCGAGAAGTACGGGGCTGAAAACGTAGTGGTCGTCATAGGAGGCGCCGAGGCGGAAGCCTCCGGCCTAACCGCCGAGACGGTCACAGCGGGCGACCCGACTTATGCAGGTCCTTTGGCGGGAGTCCAGTTGGGACTGAGCGTATGGCACATTGTTGAGGACGAGATCAAGGCAGAGATTGACCCCGCGGTATATGAGGATCAGGTCAGCATGATGGAGATGGTCCTCGACGTCGATGCGATCAAGGAGGAGGTTAGCACCATCCGCGAGCAGTACAGCAAGTACTAGTCTGCCGCTGCTGCTCGGGCGGATTGTGTGAGCTAATCCCTTTCAAGGGGGGAAGCGTAATGACCAGGAAGATACGGGTTGTCCACTACCTCAACCAGTTCTTCGGGCAGATTGGGGGAGAGGACAAGGCCGGCATGCACCCTATGGACAAAGCGGGCCATGTAGGACCCGGAATGGCGTTCGCCGCGGCCCTTAAAGATGAGGCTGAGATCGTCGGGACCGTCATATGCGGCGACACTTATTTCGGCGAGAACATGGAGAAGGCCACGAAAGAGATCCTAGACCTGATCGTGAAATACGAGCCCGATCTCGTGATTGCGGGCCCGGCTTTCAACGCGGGACGTTATGGCTCCGCCTGCGGCGCCGTGTGCGCGGCGGTGGCGGAGAAGCTTCAGATACCGGTGGTCACCGGGATGTACCCGGAAAACCCCGGTGTGGACATGTTCCGCAAGCACATTCACATAGTCGAGACCTCTGACAGCGCTGCCGGGATGAGGCAGGCTGTTCCCAGGATGGCCAAGCTCGCGCTGAAGCTCGCGAAGGGCGAGCCCACGGACGCGGCAGCCGACGGGTATCTGACCCGAGGAATCCGCAAGAACTACTTCGCGGAGGAGCGCGGGTCGGCGCGAGCGGTTGAGATGCTCGTGCGCAAGCTGGGCGACCGGGAGTTCGTCACTGAGTATCCGATGCCCCAGTTTGACAGGGTCGATCCGAATCCGGCGATACGCGACATGTCGAAGGCCAGAATCGCGCTGGTTACGTCTGGCGGCATAGTGCCCAAGGGTAACCCCGACCATATAGAGTCGTCGTCGGCGTCGAAGTACGGCAAGTACGACCTCGAGGGGATCGATTCGCTCACGGCTGCAAGCCACCAGACCGCTCACGGCGGGTATGACCCGGTGTATGCCAATGACAACCCCAACCGCGTGCTGCCTGTGGACGTAATGCGCGATCTGGAGCGCGAGGGCGTCATAGGCAAGCTCCACCGCTACTACTACGCCACGGTGGGCAACGGCACGTCGGTTGCCAACGCCAAGAAGTACGCGGCTGCGATCGCGAAGGAACTGGTCGAAGCCGAGGTTCAGGGCGTCATACTCACCAGTACCTGAGGCACTTGCACACGTTGCGGTGCAACGATGGTCAAAGAAATAGAGCGGGCGGGGATCCCGGTTGTGCACATGTGCACCGTTGTTCCCATTTCACTCACGGTGGGCGCCAACAGGATTGTTCCCACGGTTGCGATTCCGCACCCCTTGGGCAACCCTGCGCTTGCGCCGGATGAGGAGAAGCAACTCCGTCGTCGCCTCGTGCAGCGAGCGCTGGCCGCTCTCCAGACCGAAGTCGAAGGACAGGTTGTTTTCGAGAAGTGATGCATAGATGATGCGGCGGGTCGGGCGCCCCTGCGCGGCTGCTGGTTGTGGCGCGGGGGCCCCGGCCCGGTCCGCGGCCAAAGGCGAATCGAACTAGGAGGTGCCTGGATGGACTTCGCGGTCGTAAAGGGCGTAAGCTACGCGCTAGTGCACGCGCCGTCCCTCCTGGTCCACATGGGCACAACCCAGACTGTGGAGCGGGAGATCAACCCGGATTCAGAGTACTTGAACCAGTTTCAGAAGCATTTGCGCTCCTACGAGGAGTGTGTGGCTTACCCTGCCAACCAGGTCTACATCGGCAACATGACCCCGGCTGAGCTTGCGGAGGTAGCCCGGCCGTGGTACGAGCGACCGGTCAGCGGCGCCTCGCGCTACGGCAAGTGGGGCGAGGTCATGCCGGAGGATGAGTTCTACGGCCTCATGAAGATTGTAGATAGTTTCGGCCTGGTGGTCCTGGAGGAGTCATTCGCGAAGGAGATCGCTGCGAGGTTTGCGGAGTCGCCCATATGGATGGACTCTGATGCAGCACGCCTGGGAGATGGAGCCCCGGCCGCAGAAGTCCAGGCTACACTGGACGGGGGACGGGCTGAACCGCTTTATGTAGGGGGCAGGCTGGTAGGATGCGTCAAGGCGGCGCACGAGCGAGACCGGGCTCTGACCGCTCACGTCATGGTGGAGAACTTGGCTACCAAGGCCTCGGGCGTTCTGGCCCTGAGGCATCTGATCAAGCTCAACGGCCTGAATGCTGGGGAGATAGACTACATCATCGAATGCTCCGAGGAAGCATGCGGCGATATGAACCAGCGAGGAGGCGGCAACTTCGCCAAGGCCGTCGGCGAGATGGCCGGGTGCGCCGGCGCCACAGGGAGCGATGTTCGGGGCTTCTGCGCTGCGCCGGCACATGCCATGGTGTATGCGGCTAGCCTCGTGCAGTCGGGCGTGTTCCATAGCGTGGCTGTAGTCGCGGGCGGCGCTACGGCCAAGCTGGGCATGAACGGGCGCGACCACGTAAAGAAGGGACTGCCGCTGCTCGAGGATGTGCTGGGCGCTTTCGCGATCCTGGTATCGGCTAATGACGGGATAAGCCCAGTTATACGCACTGATGCCGTGGGCCGGCACACAATCGGGTCGGGGTCGTCGCCGCAGGCGGTCATGACCGCGATCGTGCTTGATCCGTTGGAGCGTGTGGGACTCAAGCTGAGCGAGGTCGACAAGTACTCGCCTGAGATGCAGAATCCCGAGATCACTGAGCCGGCGGGCGCAGGCGATGTGCCGAAGGCCAACTTCAAGATGATTGCGGCGCTGGCTGTCAAGCGCGGAGAGATCGCCCGGACCGATATCGACTCGTTCGTGACGGCGCATGGGCTGCCGGGCTTCGCGCCGACACAGGGCCACGTGCCCTCGGGCGTGCCCAGCATCGGCTACTTCCGAGACGAGATCATGGCGGGCCGCATGCGGCGAGCGCAGATCATCGGCAAGGGTTCGCTTTTCCTGGGACGGATGACCAACCTGTTCGACGGGGTTTCATTCCTGTTCGAGAAGAACGAGGGCAGGACGGAGGAGAAAGCCCAGGCTCCGCAGGGCGGGGCGGTTGCGGCCGAATCTCGCGATGAGCTTCGCAAGATCATGGCTGAGGCCTTGCGCGAGGTAGCTCAGTCTCTCGTGAAGGAGTAGATCCTATGAGTACAGATGCGGGGGCGGCGGCAGAGGCAAGGGCAAAGGCGAGGGTAAAGGCGAACGGGATGGCGGCTGTGGCCGAGCTATTTGGCGAGATGGCAGAAGGGCTGGAGACGGGCCGGTTCGGGCGGAGGCCGCGTGTGGGCCTGACTGTGCTCGGCAGTGAGCATGGGCCGGAGGAGATGGTGACAGGCGCCGAGCTGGCGGCGCGCGCAGACGGCGGTGTCGAGGTCGTGCTGGTGGGGCCGGTGAGCCCTGAGGACGCGCGGGGGCGAGGGCTTGCGGCGGTGTGGGCAAGCGACGAGGCGGCGCAGCATGCCCGCATGGAGGAACTGCTCGATAGCGGTGAACTCGATGCGTGCGTCACTATGCACTACACGTTCCCAATAGGTGTATCGACTGTGGGGAGAGTAGTGACACCCGGGCAGGGCAAGGAGATGTTCATTGCCACGACCACTGGAACGTCCGGAACCGACCGCGTGGAAAACATGGTGAAGAACGCTGTGTACGGCATCGCGGCGGCCAAGGCGTGCGGCGTGAGCCGGCCTAGCGTAGGAATACTCAATGTGGACGGCGCGCGGCAGGTGGAGCGGGCCCTGCGGAGGCTGGACAACAACGGGTATGCTGTGAGGTTTGCCGAGTCGGCTCGAGCCGACGGCGGGGCTGTGATGCGCGGAAACGATCTGCTCATGGGAGTGCCGGACGTGATGGTGTGCGACACTCTCACGGGGAATCTCTTGATGAAGGTGTTCTCATCGTTCACGACGGGGGGAGACTACGAGGCGTCCGGATATGGATACGGACCCGGCGTGGGCGAAGGTTATGAGAGGATAATCATGATCCTGTCGCGGGCTTCGGGCGCGCCTGTAGTGGCCGGAGCCATACGGTACGCTGCCGACCTCGTGCGCGGCAACCTGAAGCGCGTGGCGGAGGCCGAGTTCGCGGCGGCGCGGAATGCGGGATGGCCGTCACTGGGAGATGTTCCGGGGCAGCAGGCGCAGAAGGCCGCCGGCAGAGCTGACACTGGCGCAGGGATTGCCCCTCCGGCAGCGAAGGTAGTCACTCACGAAATACCCGGCGTCGACATCCTGCAGCTGGAGGATGCGGTGCAGGCGCTCTGGGCAGCGGGGATCTACGCTGAGAGCGGCATGGGATGTACCGGGCCGATTGTTATGGTCGCGCAGGAGGATACGGATGCGGCGGTGCGACTGCTCGGCGAGCTTTCCTTCAGCTAGCCGGTCGCTGGCGGTTTGCAGGATCGTCCATCATCAACCACGAAGTGGGACAGACGATATGCTCGTCGGATGAGACCATATAGGGAGGCGGAGCAATGGACGCTATCCAATGGATCAAGGCTCATCTCGCGCCTGTGCGGTGCACGTCTGATAAGTTCTTCTACGATGCGATGGAGTCGCAGTCGGAGTATGGCCTTCCAGTGATCTACAGGGAGTTCGATCCGGGGAAGGCCTGGCACTGGGATGATCGAGGGCGCATCCTGGACTACCTATTCGCAACTTGCGGGCAGGGCGTTCGGCTGCTCGACTTCGGCCCTGGCGATGGGTGGCCATCGCTTCCCGTCGCGCCGTTCGCAGGAGAGGTTGTGGGGGTTGACGCCTCGGCCCGGCGGGTGGAGGTGTGCGCGGGCAACGCGGCGCGCATGGGCATCACCAATGCCCGGTTTGTTCACATTCCCGCCGCCGGCCCACTCCCATTCGACGATGGATTGTTCGACGGCGTGATGGCGGCCTCTTCGATTGAGCAGACGCCTGACCCCCGGGAGGCCTTGCGGGAGATCTATCGAGTGTTGCGCCCAGGGGGGCGTCTTCGCATGGACTATGAGGGGCTTGGCTGCTACCGCGGCGGTAAGGAGCGAGAAGCGTGGCTGCTTGACATGGGTGACGAGTGCAGGCTGATCATCTACGACAGGCACATCGAGGAAGAACGAGCTGATCAGTACGGGCTCGACTTGGCGATGCCTGCCGGCGAGGCCGTTTCTGCGCTGACCGGCGAGGCCGGCGCCAGCGCCCGGGCAGTCGGCATCGAGCATGCTACGCCTGGTGCGCTTGATGGCCTGCGGCCCGCGATCACGGGAGCTTGGGTGTGTACCTTGAGCCATCCATCAGGCGCAACCTATGCAAGGTGGCTCAGGGAGATCGGGTTCTCAGTCGTTCGCCCGACTCACAGCGGAGGCCCGTTCGCGCGGCAGCTGTTCGGCCGAATGCTGCCTGAGGATCGGCCCGCCAGCCTGGAAGGTGTCACACAGATTCTGAGCCCGTTGGTGCAAGTGGTCGTGGAGATGCCCGCGCCGGTTGAGATGGACCCAATGATCACGGCGGTGAAGTAGTCCGTCCACTACTAGGTGATTCTCAGCAGATCCTGAGGCGATGCACCCGGCTGGCTAGTCGGGGAGGATGCGCATGGATCGCGCCGCAACTGCTGGAGCTGGTATATTGTCGATTGTTGGCATTGGTTTCTGAGAGACCCTTCCGCCGAGACTGATGTCAGAATTTGAGCGTATCTCTCGGCGGATACCTCTGGGGGTATACCACTGAGCCAAAGCAGTCGCCTTTTCATCTCTCGGCACGCCTCTGGATCTGTCGCTGGGTCTATTCATGGACGTATCCCCGAAGGTATTCGGCTTGCACGAGTTCCTCGAGAGATACCAGGACTCAAGGGTGAACCCTCAGTACCGCCCTG
>Ga0209718_1000782_pt1 | contig 40320 bp, 38 predicted proteins | sample AD_JPNAS1_MetaG_FD_184420 | JGI IMG/M metagenome (GOLD analysis project Ga0209718, IMG submission 184420) | Active sludge microbial communities of municipal wastewater-treating anaerobic digesters from Japan - AD_JPNAS1_MetaG (SPAdes) (version 2) | ecosystem: Engineered > Bioreactor > Anaerobic...
GAATAGTAACCCCTTTTTTTTATATTTGTTCATATTAAAAAATACATAGGTTTTTAACCTCTGATACTACCCAAAACCTTGAGTTTAGGCAATTTAGAGGTGTTACCTATGTATCTCATCTTTTGCAGGGTATAACGGTCCATAACATATTAGACTTCTGTGAGCTTGTAAATGTATTAATAATGTATTGCAGTGGTGGTTGTTTGCTAATGCCCTGGCTTGGGTAGCAAAAAAAATCTTGCTGAAAGCTACTTTGTTAGATAGTCGATTATATTACCGAAATATCTCTTAAGCTCTAAGACTGCTTAATCCTATTGTTACTGTTCGAGTGGAAGCGAGAACTCACACTTCATCTTGTTACCGTTCGAACGCAGTGAGAACTACCCGCCATACCCTTTACTGTTCGAGCGGGAGCGAGAACTATTTACGCAAGTTTCGATACTAGCGCTTGATAGTTCTCGAGATGGCGCTACGCGCAATTCTCTCGAACGATAAAAATGACGGCCGTTACTCCCTTTACTGTTCGAGCTGGAGCGAGAACTACCCGTCATATCCATTACTGTTCGAGAGGAAACGAGAACTATCTCGTAAGGACTGACATCGACGGTTCAGAGTTCTCGGGCAGTAGCCCTCGAACAATAAGGGCGACGGCCGCGGCACCTTTACTGTTCGAGCGGGAGCGAGAACTACCTCGTGAGTTTTGATACCAGCGGTTGGTAGTTCTCGTCGCTTCGCTCCTCGAACGATAATCCTGTTACTGTTCGAGCGGAAGCGAGAACTTACACTCCATAAACAAAAAAGAAAGAAAAAGAGTCCAATATGTTAGTGAGCTTTTGCAGGGTTTATTGCCAAAAATTTACCTAGAGGCAAACAATGGGACCAGCTGGCGCACCGGCAAGAATATGAAGGTGAAGATGATCTACTTCTTGCCCGCCGTCTCCTTTGGTGTTAATTAGTACACGGTAACCTTGTTCGGCAAAGCCGTGCTCTTTTGCAAGTGTGTTAATTATTGTAAGCAATTTACCGGCGAGCACCTTGTCGCTTAGCTCGTTGAGGTTTTCAATATGCACCTTGGGAACAACAAGCCAATGAATAGGCTTTCTGGGATTTATATCATTAAAAACAATTATATCGTCGTTTTCAAAAACAATACTAGCGGGCAACTCTTTATTGATTATTTTACAAAAAAGACAGTCGCTGTTCATAGCTCCATTATAAAACGTTGATTAACGGTCGTCAATCTGCTACAATATTCTAAAGATAGAAGGGCAGGTGATAAGGTTGGAGAAAAGAAAAGTAGAAAGCTTTGATGTAATGTTACGCCGTTTTTTCCGCGATGTTCAACAGAGCGGTGTTTTAACAGAGATTAAAAAAAGGCGCTACAAAGAGAAAAAACTTTCCCGTGATAGAGTTAGGGAAATTGCGAGAAGGAAGTCTATCCGTAAAAAAGCAAAGCGGGGTTACTAATGGCAATAATAGAGACAATTGACCAAGACCTAAGAAATGCGATGAGGAATAGGGTGACAAAGAGCGTAACTACATTACGTTCTATTAAAGCTTCACTGCAAAACGCGACAATCGAAAATCGTGGTGACCTTAAAGACGAGCAGATTATCAACGTTTTGCAGCGCGAAATAAAAAAAAGAAAAGAAGCCGCCGAACTCTATAAGCGCTCTAAAAGAGAAGACCACGTTGAACAAGAACTGGAAGAGATAAAAATAATTGAAAAATATCTTCCCGAGCAAATGAGCGATGAAGAGTTAGCGCAACTGGTAGAACAGGCAGCGCAAGAAACTGGCGCAAGCTCCCCCTCTGACATCGGGCGAGTTATTAGCCTGGTGGTATCGCGGGCTGGGGGCAAAGCCGACGGAGGCAGAATTGCCAACGCTGTACGCACAAAACTACAAAAATGAAAATTGACCTCATCGATTCTACTGGCCAAGGCGCATTGAGTAAAAAAAACCTAGAGTTGTGGATAAAAGACGAACTACAAAAACATAGTTACGACAACAACTGGCTTGTTGAAGTGCTTGTTGTGGATAAGTTAAAAATGAGGTTGCTTAACAAAAAATACCGCCAAATAGATAAGGCGACAGACGTTTTAAGTTTCCCCCAATTCAACTCTCCGCACAAGGAAGGAAATGGAGCAACATTAGGTAGTATTATTTTGTGTCCCGAAGTCTTTGGCGAACAAAAAGAAGAAGAACTTGTCCGCCACGGTGTAAAACACCTAATTGGCATACATCATAAATAAAAAATATCGAGACTTTGAACTATTGCCAGTCTTTTACTATAATGAAGGAGACTTGAAGATTATGTTGATTTCTAAAAAAAAGAGAGGGATTGATGGCGCGCTTTGGACGTGGTAATGACCAAATCGGTATTGGTATCGATATAGGCACAAGTAAGGTTGCGGTAACGATTGGCCAAATAAGAGAAGGGCTTATTAGCGTACTTGCTATTGGCTCTGCCCCAAACTCTGGTTTAAGAAGAGGGGTTATTATCGATTCCGACGAAGTAGTAAGTAGTCTTTCCGCCGCCCTCGAAGACGCACATCGTAAATCGGGCATTGCTATTGACCACGCCATGGTTAGCGTTAGTGGCGTGGGAACAAAAACGCTCGACAGTAAAAGCATTGTCGCCATTACAAGTGGCGACGAAGGCATCAGTGCCGCCGATATAGACAACGTTACGGAGTCAGCACGAGCCGTTGCCCTTCCTCCCAATTATGAAATCATTCATTCTTTCCCGATAATTTACACTATCGACAACCAAGAACAGAGTAAGGACCCCTTGGGGATGAAGGGTACTCGTCTCGAAGGGGAGATCTTGGTGGTGGGGGTGCCAACCGCCAACGTCAATAGCCTTGTTCGCATTATTAACCAAGCAGATATCGCCCTAGATGGTTTAATTTTCGCTCCCTTAGCGAGTGCGCGGGCAGTGCTAAATAAAAAACAAAAAGAACAAGGCGTCATCTTGCTCGATATTGGCGCGGGCACAACCAGTTATGCCGTTTTTGAAGAGGGGGATTTAATAGACACTAATGTTCTGCCAATTGGCTCGAGCCATATTACCAACGACATCGCCATTGGCCTAAAAACAACACTCGAGATCGCGGAACGAGTAAAAACGCAATACGTAGATGCCAACCCAGAGAGTGCAAGCGATAAAATAATCGATCTTTCAAAAATAGAGGGTAGTAAAGAAGAAGGAAAGTTTCCTAGTAGTGAAATTACCACCATTGTAGACGCCCGTCTTAAAGAACTTTTTGCTATGGTAAGAAAAGAGCTAAAAAAAATTAAACGCGATGCTATGCTCCCGGCTGGAGCAGTCATAACAGGTGGCGGAGCAAAACTTAAAGGCATAGTATCACAAGCAAAAGAAAACCTGGAACTACCAGCGCAAGTCGGTACACCAAGCCTCGAAGTAGGGGGAGCAGTTGACAAGCTCGACGACCCAAGCTACTCTACAAGTATAGGATTAATGTTGCAAAGCGTTGAGTACGGACCACAGGAGGGGACTGGTGGTCGTTTTCGCATTAAAATAAAAAATGTCAAAATGGAGGGGTTGGCAAATAAGGCAAAAAACATCCTTAGACAATTTTTGCCTTAAGGAGTTTACATGACTGACAAGCACCTCGCCGAGGTAGACACTTTAGTCAAAATAAGAGTAATAGGGGTTGGCGGTTCGGGTGGCAACGCCGTTAACAGAATGATCGAAGCAAGACTTAAAGGGATTGAGTTCATTGCCGTTAACACAGACGCCCAAGCCCTCATTCATAGTGCAGCGCCAATTAAAATACAAATTGGTAAGGAATTAACACGAGGTCTTGGTGCGGGTGCAGATATAGAAGTAGGTCGCAAAGCAATAGAAGAGAATAAGGAGGAAATTTACGAAACCCTAAAAGGCTCCGATATGGTTTTTGTTACCTGCGGTATGGGGGGAGGCACCGGCACAGGAGCAGGGCCGGCAATCGCCGGCATCGCCAAAGAACTTGGTGCCCTTACCGTTGCCGTGGTTACACGCCCCTTTAGCTTCGAAGGACTAAGAAGGAGAAAAATGGCAGACCAGGGAATAGAGGAGCTAAAAGATAAGGTAGATACCCTTGTTGTCATTCCAAACGATCGCCTTTTGCAAGTCATCGATAAAAAAACGTCGCTTAACGATGCCTTTTTGATTGTTGACGATGTTTTACGCCAGGGCGTGCAAGGTATTGCCGATCTTATTACCCTTCATGGTATTATTAACGTTGACTTTGCCGATGTCAAAGCCATTATGAAAGACGCTGGCTCCGCCCTTATGGGTATTGGGCGGGCAACAGGCGATAATCGCGCCATTGAGGCAGCCCGCGCAGCTATTGACTCTCCGCTCCTTGAACTTTCTATCGACGGAGCACGTGGCATTCTCTTTAATATAACCGGTGGCCCAGACTTAGGAATGTATGAAATAGACGAAGCGGCAAAAGCTATTACCGAAGCAGCGGACCCCGACGCGAACATTATTTTTGGTTCAATAGTCGACGAGGCTATGAGTGGCGAAGTAAAGATTACTGTAATTGCCACCGGCTTTCATACCGATGAATCGGGTGTAGTCGAAGAAAGAGCAGGTCGCATCCAGCGCCCCACTCTTTCGGCGAGTGGATACAACCAAATGCCACAAAGGCAAGCAGTAGATACTTTCGCGAGCGGATTTTCTCGTACCACCCTTCCTAGTGCACAGCCCAACCCCACCCCAGCATCTCGTCCTCCTCTTGAAAACGAGGAAGAGGCGCAAGAAGACGAAATCGACATTCCAACCTTTATTAGAAAAAAACTAAAATAGCACTCTCTAACAAACTCTTCGTAAAACCACTTATTTTCTATTGCTTGTGGATAACTTTCGATAGATTGCTATAAGATTGGGCGTTATAACGGTCAGTGGTAAAATTTGTGCCACCACAACATATTGTGCTTTAATAGTAAGGCAGACACAAAATATTGTGCTTTTATAAAAAAGGAGCGGTGGTGCTTTGCCCAAAGTGTCACAAAGATAATATCGCGGTTATCGATTCGCGTGATACCGACGATGAGTCAATTAGAAGAAGAAGGCAATGCGTCAAATGTCGCTATCGCTTTACTACCTATGAACGAATTGAGCCTATTAAGTTTATGGTTACGAAAAAAGATGGTAGTAGCGAGCCCTACGACCGCAACAAGGTAATCCGTGGCATTAGCCTTGCCACCGAAAAAAGAGGAATTAGTCCTCGTACCATAGAAAGGCTAGTAGATAGCATTGAGCAACAGTTAATTCAAGCCGGGGAAGGTACAATCACTAGTCGTAATATAGGCGATTTGGTAATAAAGCACCTCAAAAAACTCGACGAAGTCTCCTATATTCGCTTCGCCTCTGTTTACAAGGTCTTCCGCACACCGAAAGCCTTTGCCAACGAATTAAAAAAATTAAATAAAAAATAACTTAAAGGAGGATTATGTCGCCCGCGGCTAAAATGGATTACGAAGCAGATATTCTAGAAGTATTACGCGCCCCGCAAAAAACAAAACTAAAAAAAGGTACAAAAAAAGCGCGAAAAAATGAACAAGTCAAGGGGAAATTACAGGTTGAAAACCTCCTCACCACAAGCATCAAAGGAGATCCTCTCGACAATATTGAGTACGAAAAGCGCGACACCACAATTACCGGCACAGATGGCACGGTTATTTTCGAACTAAAAGGCGCGGAAGTCCCCAAGCAGTGGTCTAGGGTAGCCTCTGATGTCGCCGTGAGTAAGTATTTCCGCAAAGCGGGCGTTCCCCAGCCGGGCAAGGGCAACAAACTAGGAGGGGAGACAAGTATTAAGCAGGTTGTTCGTCGCATTACCGGCTGTTGGCGTTATTGGGGGGAGAAATATAATTATTTTGAAAACAAAAAGTCCGCCCAAGCCTATGAAGATGAGATGAAATATATTCTTATCAACCAGCTCGGTGCACCAAACTCTCCACAATGGTTCAACACCGGTCTTGCTTGGGCTTATAATATTACCGGCCCCGCGCAAGGACACGTCTATGTCGACCCCGAAACTAACAAGATAGAAAAGTCAAAAGACGCCTACACCCGACCACAACCACACGCTTGTTTTATTCAGTCGGTAAGCGATGACCTTGTCAACGAGGGTGGCATTATGGATCTTATCACCAGAGAAGCGCGAGTATTCAAATACGGCTCTGGCTCGGGCACAAACTTCTCCTCCCTTCGTGGCGAGGGTGAACCCCTCTCGGGAGGCGGTAAGTCAAGCGGTCTTATGAGCTGGCTCAAAATACTCGACCGAAGCGCGGGAGCAATTAAGTCGGGCGGCACGACGAGGAGAGCGGCAAAAATGGCGTGTCTCGACATCGACCACCCCGACGTTGAACAATTTATTAACTGGAAAAAAGAAGAAGAAAAGAAAGTAGCCGCACTTATTGCCGCCGGTTACGACAGCGACTTTAATGGCGAAGCGTACCAAACCGTTTCTGGACAAAATGCCAACAACTCCATAAGGGTAACAGCTGATTTTATGGAGGCGCTGAAAAAAAATGAAAACTGGCATCTCCGCTGGCGCACCAACAAGTCGCACATTAGTAAAACTGTAGCGGCACGCGATCTATGGATGCAAATTGCTGATGCCGCATGGCATTCAGCCGATCCAGGTCTGCAGTACGATACCACCATCAACGAGTGGCATACTGCCTCTGCCTCCGGTCGCATCAATGCAAGCAACCCTTGTTCGGAATATATGTTTCTCGACGACACTGCGTGCAACTTGGCAAGCGTCAATTTAGTTAAGTTTTATAATGCAAAAACTGGCGTCTTTGACATAGAAACCTTTAAGCACGTCGTGCGCCTATGGACGATAACACTAGAAATTTCTATCCTTATGGCACAATTTGTCTCCAACGCTATTGCGCGCAATAGTTATGATTTTCGCACCCTTGGCTTAGGCTATGCCAATCTTGGCACTCTACTAATGATGATGGGTCTTCCTTATGACTCTGAGCAAGGGCGCGCCATTGCTGCCTCCATTAGCGCAATTATGACCGCAGAGGCGTACACAACGAGCGCAGAAATGGCAAAACACCTTGGGCCATTTGCTCGTTTTAAGGAAAACCGCGAAGGTATGCTTAGGGTTATAAGAAATCATCGCCGTGCCGCTTATAGCGCTCCCCAAAAAGAATACGAAGATCTTACCATAAAGCCACTTTCTCTCGACGCTCAAATTACTCCAGGCTACCTCCTTAAAGCCGCACGCTCCTCTTGGGATGAGGCGCTTTCCTTAGGCGAGCAATATGGTTATCGTAACGCACAAGTTACTCTTATTGCACCAACTGGCACTATTGGCTTGGTAATGGATTGTGACACCACTGGTATAGAGCCTGATTTTGCCTTAGTTAAGTTTAAGAAACTTGCTGGCGGTGGCTACTGGAAAATTATCAACCATTCCGTTCCAGGAGCACTAAAGCAACTTGGCTACTCTGCCGAAGAGATCAAAGAAATTCTGGATTACGCTGTAGGCACCGCTACCTTAAAAAATGCCCCTCATATTAACCACGAATCGCTCATTCAAAAAGGACTCAGCAGTGCCGACATCGAAAAAATAGAAAAACAATTACCAATGGTCTTCGAACTTGGCTTCGCCTTTAATTACAATACTTTAGGCGAAGAAACAATGAAACGCCTTAACTTAAGTCCCAATGAATACCAAGCGCCCGGCTTTAATATGCTTAGAGCACTCGATTTCACACAAGAACAAATCGACGAGGCGAACGAATTTGTTTGTGGCACAATGACACTGGAGGGAGCACCCCACCTAAAAGAGAGAGATTTAGCAGTTTTCGATTGCGCTAATCGCTGTGGTAGCAAGGGAACAAGACTAATCGCCACTATGGGGCACATTAAGATGATGGCGGCAGTGCAACCCTTTTTAAGTGGCGCTATCTCAAAAACCATCAACCTCCCCAACGAGGCAACCGTCGAAGATATTGCTGATGCTTATTTACAAGGCTGGCTTTTGGGGCTTAAGGCTAATGCCCTGTACCGTGATGGCTCTAAACTCTCCCAACCTCTAAGCACAAAGAGTGACAAGGAAGAAGGGGAGGAAAAAGAAACAACACCGCCTCAGTACACACCGCAGCGCATTCGACCGCCGCGAGAACGCCAATCAATAACGCGCAAGGTCGCCATTGGGGGGCACAAGATCTACCTCACAGTCGGGCTTTATCCCGATGGCAAGCCCGCGGAAATATTCTTTAATATGGCGCAAGAGGGAAGTTTTGCCTCCGGCATGGCCGACGCCTTTGCCAAGGTGGCTTCGATTGGTCTCCAGTACGGTGTGCCTATTCAAACAATCATCAAGCAATTAGAATATATGCGTTTTGACCCCAATGGCTTTACAGGCGACCCCGATATACCTTTTGCAACGAGCGTAGCCGATTTCACCGCGCAGTGGCTCAAAAAAACCTTTGTCGATAAAGACGGGGGAGTCACAGCGAAAATTAGCCTTCCTCTTGCCGGCAACGGTACAGAGAGTAAAGACAGCGCTGCCACAGGCGAAGAAAGAGAAAAAGAAAAAGACAAAGAAAGCGCAAGTAATCAAACGACTATCTTTGCATCAGAAATGAACGCCGCCGACCAAGCCGCTTCATCGGCTCTTGGCAGTTTAGGAGTACCTTGTCCTGACTGTGGCGCCATTATGACCCCCAATGGCCGTTGCCACAAATGCCCAAATTGTGGCGCCACCACCGGGTGTTCATAGTGTTCATCAAATAACAAAGTAAGATGAAAAATATAAAAATTATCATCAGACGCGCCTTGTGTAAGTCCGCCACAACCTGTATCGCTATTGCCCCTAACATATACGCGCTAGACAACGAGTTTAAGGCTATTGTCAAAACGGGTAAAAAAATTAGTGAAAGCGAATTCCATTGTAAGGTAGACGAGGAAAAACTTACAGCCATACTAGCAGGCGCGCGGGCTTGTCCCTACAATGCAATCGAGGTTTATGACAAAGAAAGCGGTAAGAAATTACACCCACCAGGATAAACCCATCACCATTTATTATTACGGTGATGGAAAAGGTAAAACCACCGCCGCGCTTGGTCTTGTGTTGCGCGCCGTCGGTTACGATATGAAAGTCCTTATATTGCAAGCGATAAAAGGAAGTTGGCCTAGTGGCGAACAGGCAAGTATTGCGCGTTATCTCGCAAAAAATGTCAAAATTAAAACATTAGGGAGAGGGTTTATCGGTATCGCTCACGACAAGTTGCCACTTTATGCCCACAGAAAAGCCGCTTGTAATGCAATGAAAACTGCACGTCGAGAGATTGAAAGTGGAAAGTGGGACATTATTGTCCTCGATGAGTTTGCTGATCTCCCCACGCACAAGCTAGTAACAATACGCAACCTCGTTAGCCTTGTCACTGGCGCAAGGAGAAAAACGGATATTATTATTACAGGGCATAGGCCAATTAAACTGTTGATAAGTCGCGCACAACTGGTTAGCGAAATAAAAAAAGTGAAACATCCTTTTGATAAGGGTATAATAGCAAGGAGGGGGCTTGACTTTTAAGCGAGGGCGATGAAAAAAAATATCAAAAAAAGAAATATTTATCGTGCTTTGCCTTTACTAGCTCTGGCCGGGTTAGTAAGCCTAACAGGTTGCGCGCGAAAAACTCCTACTCCGGTGGCAGACGAAGAGGGGGAGGGTGGACATCAATATGAAACATATTTTCCCAACGTCGACAGAGGTACTCTTATCGACCCCCGCTCTGTCGCTGACGAGCGCAATATAGGGAAAAAACCAACCTCTCCAGACACAGGTATAAAAGTAGGTAGCACAACAAGAATAAAAGCAAATCGCTACGAACTAGAAGGCGTGTTGCGCATTATTACTAAAACCTCTGTTAATTTGGAAAATTTTTCTTACAATGGCACCTGCCCCGGCATTAACCTTTACCTTACGCGCTCTAACAACGACAAGCTCAAGGTCGTTCCACTGGACATACAAAACCGTCGTTACGACAATGAAAACCTAACCTTTTATTTTCCTTCGGGAGTTACCACGAGTGATATTAACAGTATAGCAATGATTTGCGCAGACAAAGAAGATCCTATATTTGTAGAGACTATAAACTAATGAAAAAAAATATTCTTTTACTTATTGTTATAGCTATTGTTGCCGTCGTCTTAGTATGGTACCTTGTTGGTAGTAGCGCCGACGAACTGTCGCAGTCGGTTTCCGACATCGAAGACCAAACAAAACAAACACAAACAACCTCACCCTAGTAGGAAAGACAAAATGAAGCAGGCGAAAAAACAATCGAGGCTTAGTTTTTTGTTGCTAATAGTGGCAATTTTGTCTCGTTTTCTTCCTCACCCTCCCAACTTCACCGCTGTTGGCGCCAGTGCCCTTTATAGCGGAAAGTACATCAGGGGACCATGGGCTTACTTCGTGCCCATTGTGGCAATGCTTATAAGCGATCTCTTTCTTGGTCTCCACACTACTATGCCCTTTGTTTATGGAAGCTTTATTGTAAGTATCGTTTTAGGGAGAACGCTTATCAAGAGAAAGGGCTGGTTAAATACCGGACAAACAACGGTGATTGGCAGTATTATTTTTTATCTTGTAACTAATTTTGGGGTATGGCTTACCACCCCTCTTTACCCCCACACTCTCGCCGGTCTAGCGCAGTGCTATCTCCTTGCCCTACCGTTTTTCGCCTGGACACTTCTTGGCGACATTACCTTTGTGGCACTATTTTTTACTATTACAGAATTCGCACGGCAAGAGGAGCCATTTTTACGAGCAAAAAAGGCAATTAAAAAAATTATTTATCCTATATAAAAAGGAGTCTTATGTCCCAAGCAGCGATTAACGTAACCGATGAGACATTCGGTGCAGAAGTTTTGCAAGCCGAAAAACCAGTCCTTGTTGATTTTTGGGCGTCTTGGTGTGGTCCATGTCAAATGCTTAAACCTGTCGTGGAAAAAATCGCTGAAGAAATGAAGGGAAAAATCAAAGTCGCCTTAGTGGAGGTTGACCACAACCCCATCTCGGCGGCAAAATATAATGTGATGAGTGTCCCCACTCTTTTAATTGTTGAAAACGGACAGGTCAAGAATCAAATCATTGGCGCGCAGAGTGAAAAAGATCTCAAGGAAAAAATTAACGAGGCTATTAAGTAACACTATTAAAAGCTAAGCCCGTTAGTTTCTTTTAAGTTATGAAAGATTTAATTGCTGGTCTCAATGAAAAACAAAAAAAGGCAGTCACACACAATTATGGGCCCCTTTTAGTTTTAGCCGGTGCCGGCACCGGCAAGACCACTGTTGTAACAAGAAGAATTGCGTGGCTCATAACGCATAAAAAAGTTCCTCCTTCGAGTATCTTGGCATTAACGTTTACAGACAAAGCCGGTGCCGAAATGGAAACGCGCGTTGATAAACTGGTACCGTACGGCTACACCGACACGTGGATATCAACCTTTCATGCCTTTGCGGACCGCATTTTAAGACAATACGCTATCGAATCAAACCTGACATCGAACTACAAAGTTTTAAGCCAAAGCGAACAAGCTATTTTCCTTCGTGAACATATTTACGATTTTGATATTGATATTTTGCGCCCTGCGAGCAATCCCACCAAAAACATTCCCGCCATCGTTGAACACATCAACCACCTTAAAGACGAACTTATCACCCCGCTCCAATATCTCCATTTTGCGCAAACAAAAATAGAACAAGCAAAGGAGGGGAGCGAAGCGAAAGAAGCGAGGCGTTATTTAGAACTTGCGAAAATATACAGTGGTTATCAAGAATTGCTAGAGATGAGTGACTTGGTTGACTTCGGTGAACAGATACTAAAAACCGTAAAACTTTTAGAGGAAAACAACAACATTCTGCGCACCTTGCAGGAAAAATTCCAATACTGCCTCGTCGATGAGTTTCAAGATACTAACCCGGCACAAAATAGAATTATTGAGCTACTTTTTGGGGCAAAAGCTCTTCACCAAAATATTACCGTGGTTGGCGACGATGACCAGTCTATCTATCAATTCCGAGGCGCGGCTGTTCGCAATATTTTAAACTTTCAAAAAGTATGGCCTAAGGCAAAAATAATAGTCCTTAGTAGAAATTATCGCTCTGGACAAATTCTCTTAGATAGGGCTTACAACCTTATCAAGTTTAACAACCCCGAAAGACTAGAGGTAAAGGCAAAAATTAATAAAAGATTAAAAGCAGTTACTCTTGGCGAACAACCTAAGTTTAACCTTTTCGAAGAAGATTTTAGTGAAAGCCAGGCAATCGCAGATGAAATAATTAAACTCAATAAAGAAGGGGCGAGTTATAACGATATTGCTATTCTAACACGCGCCAACAGCCAAAGTAACTCAATAATTTACGCCTTACGGGCACAGGGTATTCCCTATATCGCCCCTGGTTCAAGTGGTCTATACGACGAGCCAATTATTCGCCTTATTATTAGTTTTATTCAATCCATTAGCGACCACAACGACTACTTAAGTTATTTTTACTTAGCAACGTCGGAGATTTACCGCATAAAGACCGAAACACTTACCGCTATCGTAAGCTACGCCAAAAATAACAACTTGCCTTTTCGCCGTGTCCTCAACCGCGTGAGTGCCAAGGACCACGCCCTCGAACAACTAATAGGAGACGAGAAAGAAAAAATAGAGCGTTTTACCAGTGATGTCAACAAATATAGCGATTTTTCACGAACACACAATGTCGGTGAAGTTGTCTATAAGTGGCTCAACGAAACAGGTATTCTTAAAAAACTCATTAAAAAAGCGGAAACTGACCTCTTGGCACAGGTTGAACTCGAAAATATCGCCGAGTTTTACGAAAAGATTAAAGATTTTTTACGCTCCTCTTCTTATGGAGATACAAGGCACTTTGCCGACAACCTCCGCCTCTTTATCGAGGCAGGGGAGAACCCCTCTCTAAGTCAAGAATACAACGATATAAACGCTGTTACAGTGCTCACCGTCCACAGCGCCAAGGGGTTAGAGTGGCCAATAGTTTTTTTGCCCTCGCTCGCCGACGATCGTTTTCCTACACGACACCGCCAGCGGGCATTGCCTCTTCCCGAAGAGCTTGTCTCAACAGTAGCGGGGAAAGACGATCACATCAGGGAGGAAAGAAGGTTGTTTTACGTTGCTATGACACGTTGTAAAGAGAAGCTAATAATGAGTGTCGCGAAGCGTTACGATCGTGGTGTAAGAGAGAAAAAAATTACACGTTTTGTTTATGAAGCACTAGGAGAAGAAATTATACCAAATAAAAAACAACCCACCCCAGGTGCCGTAGAAAAAATATCGATATTTTCGGACCATAAAACACAAGGGCAAACTCGGGAAAAAAGAAAGGTTAAGTTTAAGGGTTATCTTACCCCACATCAAATTGATGACTACCTTACCTGCCCTAAAAAATTTGAGTTTATCCACATTATTAAAATGCCTATTCTTGCAAATTGGCAAGTGCAATACGGTGTTGCAATTCATCAGGCGGTTGAGCTTTACTATAAGAAAAAGCTAGAGAAAAAAACACCCCTACTAGAGGAGATATTAACCACCTACAACAATACATGGCGCTCAGAGGGCTACGTAAGCTTCGAACACGAACAGGCGAAAAAGAAAATAGGGGAGAAGTCATTATACGCTTTTTTCGAAAGAGAGGAGAAGCTAAAAAGAAACATTATCGCAGTGGAATTACCCTTTGAATTTCAGCTAGGAGCAGTAAAAATACGAGGGCGTTATGATGCGGTTTTCCAAGAAAAAGAGAAAAAGGTTATAATGGATTTCAAAACATCAGACGTTGATGAAGAAAAAAAGGCAAAAGAAAGGGTTAAAGAATCTACTCAAATGCAGATATATACTTTATCCGAAGAAACCAACACTGGCTTGCGACCAGAGGTGGGGTTATACTTTGTCGAATCTGGACTTGTTGCATACCACGATTTTAGCGACAAGGAAATGGAAAAAACAAAAAAAATAATGGAGGCGACGCAAGAGGGGATCGAAAAAAATAACTTTAAGGCAACCCCAGGGTACAATGAATGTCGCTGGTGTGCCTATAAAACAATATGTCCCTATAAAACGAAAGGAGCATAATGGCGACAGCTTATAAAAAAATTATTGTCCTTGTCTTTTTTATTCCTTTGCTTGCCTTTTCTGGCTGTGGGAAAAAAGAACAGGCGAACAGTCCTACCACCGCGAAGCAAAACAATAAAGGGGGAGTGGGTATTCTGCCCAAAGAGCAAATTACAGGTAAAACCGCCCTTATTAAGACCAACAAGGGGGAGATTAAAATAGAATTGTATGGCGATAGAGCACCACGCACCGTGAGCAACTTTGTCGACCTTGCCAATAAGGGTTTTTACGACGGGCTAACTTTCCACCGTGTAGAACCGTCGTTTGTTATACAAGGCGGAGACCCAGAAGGGGTTGGCACCGGCGGTCCTGGTTATTTTTTCGAAGACGAACCAGTCATAGGAGAATACGTCCGTGGCACAGTGGCGATGGCTAATTCGGGGCCTAACACTAATGGATCGCAGTTTTTTATTTGTCTCGATGACCTAAGAGGAAAGTTAGAAAAAAAATATAACTTATTCGGCAAAGTTATTTCAGGAATGGATACGGTTGATAAAATAACCGTAGGCGATAAAATGAAATCAATATCGATAAAGTAATTCTACCATCAACAAAAAGGAGAAGTATGGCATCGAAAAAAGAAGAATATGTATTGAAAGGGGAAGATGTTGTTAAAAAAGTAAGCGAGCTCATAAAGGAGGGCAATGCTCACAAGATTACCATTAAAAACCCTCGTGGAGAAGAGGTAGCACGTTTTTCACTTACGCTTGGAGTGATGGGGGCAGCCCTTGCGCCGGTACTGGCGGCAATAGGGGCAATTGCCGCCGTGCTTACAAGTTGCACTGTTGTTGTTGAAAAAAAAGAAGATAATAAAAAATGACCATCGCTGTTATTGCTTTAGCTGTTCTGGTTCTATTGCTTGGTGGAGCACTAACCGCTTTGGTTGTCCGCCAAAAAAAGGATCAAAATGACACGCTGAACGAAGATATGCTGGCACGTATTACCACCGAAGCGCTACACAAAAACAGTGAGCAGTTTCTTTTGCTGGCAAAGCAACAACTCGATGGTCAAAAGTCCGAGATAAGAACTGATCTGGAGGGAAAAAAATCTGCCATCAACGATTTAATTAGCGAAATTCGACGCGATATTTCACGCAACGAACAGCGTTTAAGCCAGAGCGACGAAGAAAGAATTAGGTCTTTCTCCTCGCTAAAAAAAGAGTTAGAAACTTATAGGGAAATTACCAACGAACTCAAAGGTAGCACAGATCAATTAAGAAGTTTACTTTCCAACAATCAGCTTAGGGGGCAGTTTGGCGAGCAGGTGGCAGAAAACCTTTTGAAGATGGCAGGCTTTGTAGTGGGGCAAGATTATGTCGTAAACAAAACACAAAAAACAACAGACACGCGTCCCGATTTTACTATTTACCTTCCCGATAAAACTAAGATCAATATAGACGCAAAGTTTCCTTACCGCTCCTTGGTGCAATACATAGAAAGCAAGGACAAGGGACAACAAATTGCCCACCTGCGCACCTTTCAACAAGATGTAAAGGCAAAAATAAAACAAGTAACAAGTCGCGACTACATCAACCCCGAAGAAAAAACTGTTGATTTTGTTATTCTCTTTATTCCCAACGAAATGATCTTTAGTTTTATTTACGATCGTTACAATGAACTATGGGAAGAGGCGATGAAGAAAAAAGTGGTTTTGGCGGGTCCTTTTTCCTTTACTGCTATTTTGCGTATGATCAAACAGGCACATACCAACTTTCAGTACCAAGAAAATCTGCAAAACATTATCGCCTTAATTCATAGATTCGATGAAGAGTACCGCAAATATTCAGAAGAAGTGGACAGGCTCGGTATAAGAATAGAGTCTGCTAGTCGGCAGTTTCGTACCGTCTCCACGACAAGAGACAGAAAACTAATGGCTGTTGTGGAAAAAATTAAAAGTGAAAAGGCGATTGAATCAGCCCCCACAACACCGGAATTAAACGATGGCCAATAATAATATTTCCATTTTATACGAAGACTCTACTTGTGCTGTTGTTAATAAGCCCGCAGGGATACTAACCCACGCGGTGAACAAAAAAGATAAAAGTGTTACTTTAGCGCAGTGGTGGGTAAAAAAAGCTAATCTGAGCAATAAAACGTGGCGCGAGCTAAGTCGTGCGGGGATAGTACATCGACTTGACCGCGACACAAGTGGGGCGATAGTGCTAGCAAAAAACGCTACTGCGCTTGTGAAGCTACAAAACCAATTTCGCAACCATACTTTAGAGAAAAAATACATCGCCCTAGTTAGTGGTGTACCCGCGGAAACAAGAGGTGTTATTTGCACAAAAATTGCAAGAAGCAAAAAAAGGAGGACCAAGAAAACAAGCTCCTTTCTTGGCCTTACAAGCGACGCACGAGAAGCAATTAGTGAGTACGAGCTTATTAAAAAAATCGATAAAAACATTTCGCTTATGCAATTTACTATCAAAACCGGACGTACCCACCAGGTCAGATTGCACGCAAAAACAATTGGCACTCCGATCTTGGGAGATCAAGACTACAATACAAAAATAAGTAGAAAAATATCACTAGACTATAATATTAACAGGCAAATGCTCCATGCCCTATTATTGCGCTTTGAAAGTCCTCAGAAAAAAGCAAATATCAGTGTTATTGCCCCTCTTCCCTCCGATATGGGCAAATTTCTACCAGCGCCGGTTAAAAAGAAATTAGAGCACAAAGTTAAAGATGATGGCAAGATTTTTATTCTTACTGGTCCTTCGGGGGTAGGAAAAGGAAGTGTCGCAAGTGCTCTGGTAGAAGAAAACCTCAGTTTGGAGTGGATAAAAACGCTCACTTCTCGCCCTCAAAGGCCAGACGACCGCGCAAAAAGTAGGCGTTTTTTCGTTAGTAAGGATAAGTTTAAAAAAATGCTAAACGAGGGCGAGATTCTCGAATACAACATTTACAACAACAACTACTATGGTACACCAAGATATGCTATCTCCGACGCACTAAAAAAGGGGAAGCATCCTTTGCTCGATATAGACGTTAACGGCGCTCGCGCCATAAAAAAAATATACAACAAGCAAGTTGTGGTAATATTCCTTAAGGCGACAAAAGACGAAATTGTTACAAGGTTGCACAAGCGAAAAATGCCTGATAAAGTAATAAATCAACGCCTTGCCATTAGACAAAAGGAAATTAGATTAGAGGAAAACTTTGATCATCTCGTGCACAATAAACAAAACAAACTACCAGACACTGTTTCCAGGATTAAAAAAATAATTTTAAGGGAGTTATGATGCGAGCTTTTATAGGGATAGTAACTATATTAACGGTACTTGTAGGGGGAGTAATGATTTTTGCAAAAGATAAGCCAGCCCCACAAACCGCTATCGATGGTACAAGTGATGCCATTGCCTCCTCCGATAAAAAAGATGAGGTTGCCGACCAAGCACTACTTTTAGGCGACGCGCGCCATAGCCTCGGGTCAAGTAACGCAAAAGTAACTCTCGTCGAATTTTCTGACTTCCAATGCCCCTACTGCAAAATTACCACAGAAACACTTAAAAAAGTAACAGACCATTATGGCGATAAAATCCGCTTTGTTTTTCGCCATTACCCCTTAAAGAGTCATCCTCTCGCGCAAATGGCAGCCGAGGCGACAGAGGCAGCGTCGGCACAAGGTGCCGATAAGTTCTGGGAGATGTATTATAAAATTTTCGAAAACCAAAAAAGCCTAACAGAGGCCAGCTTTGCTCAGTTCGCCAATGAAATCGGCCTCGACGTAGAACGCTTTAAGAGTGAAATGAAGCAAGAAAAATATGCTTCGCTCGCTCAAAAAGACCTTAAAGACGGCGAAGCCCTCCAGGTCTCTGGTACACCAACTTTGTACTTAAACGGCCGAGAAATAAAAGCCTCGAGCTATGAGGATATTGTTGCGCAAATCGAGGCGGAACTAAATAAATAGCGCTTTGTGTACTATTTCGCGGCGAGTACTGCTTTTGCCACCTCGCGAGATAAACCACGGGTAAACGGGTCGGGAATAATTCTGTGTGCGGTGGGGTGTGGCACTGAACGGACAATGGCATCAACCGCTCCTTGTTTCATTTCTTCTCTAATACGTGTTAGTCCGCCATCGACAACAGCCTTAAAAAGACCAGGGAAAGCAAGAACATTATTGATCTGATTGTCAAAGTCACTCCGTCCGGTGGCGACAACTTTTGCGCCCGCGCGCAAGGCTTCCTCGGGCATTATTTCTGGCGTTGGGTTAGAGAGAGCGAAAACAATTGCTCTAGGCGCCATTGTGCTAATCATTTTTTTTGTAATAACACCTCGCCCCGAAACACCAATCACCGCATCGGCGCCTTTTATAACATCCGCCAGATCGCCGTGTATTTGTTTATTGTTGGAGATTCCGGCAATTGCCTGTTTGTAAATGTTTTGTTTTTCACGACCAGCGTAAAGGGCACCAGCGGTATCGACAACAACCACATCTCCCACCGATGGCTGTTTCTTTAACCTGCCACACGAACCAGAAAAACAATGAAGTCCTAGAAGCATACGCGTAATGGCAAGACCCGCCGCGCCTGCGCCTAAAATAACAACGCGCATAGTATCGTACGGTTTACCTACCACTTTTGCGGCATTACGGAGAGCGGCTGTTACCACAATTGCAGTCCCATGTTGATCATCGTGGAAAACTGGTATGCCAATGTTACGCAGACCATCTTCGACTTGAAAACAAGCAGGAGCGGCAATATCTTCTAAGTTTATACCGGCAAAATTGGGAGAGATGTTTTTAACTAATTTAATTATTTCGTTCGGATCTTGCGTGTTGACTACAATAGGGACAGCATCGACGCCGGCAAACTGCTTCATAAGCAGTGCCTTACCCTCCATTACTGGTAGCGCTGCTTCTGGACCAACGTTACCTAACCCGAGTACCGCCGAACCATCGGAAACAATCGCAACAAGACGTCCGCTCCACGACAACTTGCGGGCGAGGGCTTTATTTTTTGCAATTACTCGGCTCGGCTCGGCAACACCGGGTGTATAGACTAACGACAGGTCCTGCCTATTGCTAACCTTGCACTTTGCGCATACTTCGAGCTTGCCCTGGTATTTTTTGTGTAACGCTAAAGCGTCTTTGGATATATTTCCCACCCAAACAGTATAACACTATAATTATTTTTCTCCAATGCTCGGCTTAGGAGGGGATACGCAATCTGTACGCACCCCACCACTCTGTGATACTTGTTACCGTTCGAGCGGGAGCGAGATTTTTTTACCGTTCGAAGAGTATCCGCCGTAGGCGGAACGATGAGAACTATTTACGTAAGTTTCGATACTATCACTTGATAGTTCTCGTCGCTCCGCTCCTCGAACAATAAGAAGGGCAACCGTGGCACCCTTACTGTTCGAGCGGAGTGAGAACCCCACCTAAAAAGGCGGGGCAAGCTACAACGTCAGTTTCAGCATCAACGGCAGGTAGTTCTCGAGATGGCACTACGTGCGTTCTCTCGAACAATAACAAGATGACGGTCAGGAGTTCTCGGACAGTAACCCTCGAACGATAAGAATGACGGCCGGGAGCTTGCCCCGTCTGAGACCGACGAGGCTATTTTACCTTCCTGTTTTTGGTAAAACAGTGAGTTCGGCGGTAGTTTCTTTACTAGCAGTGGTCGAGGGGAGAACAACAGAGGCAGTACGAACAATGGTTTCTCTTTCACCAAGTGTGTTGTAGGCAATAATTTTAATTGTCGATTGATATTTAGTGGTATCCCACTTGCAGGAGTAAACACCATCTTTGTCTGAGGTGTGGCTTGTGCAGAGCAAGTTATCATCAACATAAAATTCTACTTTAGAGATACCTACGGCAGAATAGGGTTTTACCCTTATTGTAAATAAGGGAGTGGTAACTACCTCTCCATCTTCTATATTAATAGGCACAGTGTTGCTAGGAAGATCTTGGTAAACAATATCTGTATTAAGACCAGCGTATTTTACAACAACGGCATTATAGTTTCCATAATTACCAGCCACAGTTGCACTGTTGCCGAAGCTGTATTCATTGGTACCGTTGATATACCCAGCAGCATAAATACTACCAGCAGAATCTGTTGTCAAACCATAAAAGTTTGATGCGTGTGGTGCCACTACGGTCGATTTTGCCCATTGCGCCTCGCCAGCAGAATTGTACTTTACGATGACGGTATTATTGATTGTACAGTTGCCAGAGACAATTACGCCGTTACCGAAGCTGTACTCACCATCACCACCAATATAACCAACAGTGTAAACATTGTCCGTAGTATCAGTTATCACACCTCGAAAGATTGAACCGCCCGGTGCTACCGCGGTTGACCGCGCCCATTGCGCCGCGCCAGCAGAATTATACTTTACGACAACAGCATTATAAGTGCCCGTATGGCCACCAGAGACAGTGATACTGTTACCGAAATTATATTCATTATTAGTACGAATAAATCCAACAGTATAAATATTACCCTCGGAATCGGTTGTTGCACCGTAAAAAAATGATGCATTCGGTGCCACTACGGTTGATTTTGCCCACTGTGCATCACCTGCGGAATTGTACTTTACGATGACCACATTATTGCTTGTATTGTTGCCAGCCACAGTGACCCCGTTACCGAAATTGTATTCACCGGTGCCACGTATATATCCAACAGCATAAACATTGCCAGTATAGTCTGTTGTTGTACTAAAAAAATCTGAGCCGTCTGGTGCTACCACAGTTGACCGCGCCCATTGCGCCTCGCCAGAGGAGTTGTATTTTACAATGACAGTATTCATATAATAGCCTGCATAGTTACCGGTCACAGTTACCCCGTTACCGAAGTTGTATTCACTGGTACCGCTGATATCCCCAACAGCATAAATACTGCCAGCGGAATCTGTTGTCACGCCTTGAAAATATGAATAGGCTGGTGCTACCACAGTTGACCGCGCCCATTGCGCCTCGCCAGAGGAGTTGTATTTTACGATAACGGTATTACCGCCCGTACTATTACCAGCCACGGTGACCCCGTTACCAAAGTTGTATTCACCGTTATCATAAATCATTCCGACTGCATAAACATTGCCCACGGCGTCGCTTACCACACCATCAAATGTTGAACCGTCTGGTGCCACCACGGTCGATTTTGCCCATTGCACCTCGCCAAAGGGGTTATACTTTACAATGACCACATTATTGCTTGTATTGTTGCCAGAGACAGTAACACCATTACCGAAGTTGTATTCACCATTACCACTAATACTTCCAACGGCGTAAACATTGCCCACGACGTCGGTTGTCATACCGTAAAAGGTTGATGTATATGGTGCTACTACAGTCGATCTCGCCCACAAGGCATCGCCTGGGTTAGCGGCATAAGCTTTTTCCACAGGAGAAAGACCAGCAAGGTTAAAGGGGCTAAATGATAAAACTAGTACTATTGTTAGGCTGAGAACGTATCTATAGAACATTGCGTATCTTCCCTCCTGTGTATTACATAATAATTCACCCTTGTAATGTTACTGTTATTTTACCGCCTTGCATAGATATGTCAACGGTGGCACCCTTACCGTTCGAGCGGAAGCGAGAACCCCGCCTAAAAAGGCGGGGCAAGCTACAACGTCAGTTTCAGCATCAACAGTTCATAGTTCTCGGTGGTTACACCTCGAACGATAAGAGTGATGACCGTTACCATCTTTACTGTTCGAGCGGGAGCGAGAACTCTCCGTTACACCTTTACCGTTTGAGCGGAAGCGAGATTTTTTTACCGTTCGAAGAGTATCCGCCGTAGGCGGAACGATGAGAACTATTTACGTAAGTTTCGATACTATCACTTGATAGTTCTCGTCGCTCCGCTCCTCGAACAATAAGAAGGACAACCGTGGCACCCTTACTGTTCGAGCGGAAGCTAGAACCCCGCCTAGGACAGGGCGGGGTTCTCTCGAACGATAAGATTGACGGCCGGGAGCTTGTCCCGTCCGATTCTCCGGCAGAGCTTGCCCCGTCCAGACGGGCGGGGTTCTCGGCGCTCTGCGCCTCGAACAATAAAAACAAACCTCTCGCTACTTTATATTATGCTATTGTTAAAGGATAACGTTTGGCTAAAGACAGGCGTGGAAGTGAGAACCTGCGTTGCCCCCCTTGCTGTTGGCGTGCCGATTGCGCAAGAAGTGAAATCCTGGCACAATACAACATAGAACATCCATAAAACTACAACTATGTCTGAATACTATACCCCGTTAAGAAAAAGCGGTCTCTACACCCCGGGCGCATCGGCACCTTTTAAGATTTCACGGAGCAAAATAGAACTGTTTATGGAGTGCCCACGTTGTTTTTATTTAGATAGAAAAATTGGCGTAAGTCGCCCTCCGGGATTTCCCTTTGCTCTTAATTCTGCTGTCGATCGTCTCTTAAAAGAAGAGTTTGACATACACCGCGCACAAGGAAGTCAACATCCCCTAATAAAGGAATATGGCATCGACGCCCTTCCCATAAGCCACGAGCAACTTGATGATTGGCGCAATAATTTTGTGGGAGTAAGGCATCTTCACCAACAAACTAACTTTTTGGTCTATGGTGCAATAGATGATTTATGGCAAAACTCGCAGGGAGAATATATTGTCGTTGACTACAAATCAACATCGAAAACAGAAAAAATTACTGAGCTTAATCAGCCTTGGCAATTAAGCTACAAAAGACAGATGGAAATATACCAATGGCTGCTGACACGCAATGGCTTAAAGGTCTTTAAGACGGGCTATTTTGTATACTGCAATGGCATTTCCGACAAAAAAGCTTTTGATAAAAAATTAGAGTTCGAAATCACTCTTATTCCCTATAAAGGAGGTAGTTCTTGGGTAGAAAACACCCTCTGCAAGATGAAGCAATGCCTAGAAAGTAATACCTTACCTCCACCTGGGTCAGAATGTGATTATTGCCTCTATTACAAAACACGACAAAAAATCAATAAACAGGAGAATAATGATTAGCTTTGACGATTTTAGCAAGGTAGAATTAAGAGTGGGGGAGATACTCGAGGCGGAAAAAATTGAACAATCCGATAAATTACTCGCCCTAAAAGTCTCGTTGGGAGAAAAAACAAAACAGATTGTGGCGGGCATTGGCAAACAGTATCGCTCTAGCCAACTAATTGGGAAAAAGGTTGCCATTGTGGCAAACTTGGAACCACGCTCACTTATGGGATATACGAGCGAGGGGATGCTCTTGGCAGGGCACGACAAAAATAACGAACCGGTACTATTGGAATTAAGGAAGAAAGCCCATAACGGAAGCAGAATTAGCTAGAAATATAAAAAAAGCCGGGCCGCAGATGAGGAGGATAGCGGCCCGGTAGCGCCTGGGAGAGCCACACCCCCAAAGAAGGCTCTCAACCAGACACCAGTATTATACACAAAAGTAGGAAAAAGTCAATAAGATATTACGGTCCATACAGAAGAGGAGCAAACCCTCGTTGCTCTCTTTACCGTCGAGTGGAAGCGAGAACTTATAACATCATCTTGTTACTGTTCGAGCGGAAGCGAGAACCACGCCTAAAAAGGCGGGGCAAGCTACAACGTCAGTTTCAACATCAACGGCAAGGTAGTTCTCGAGATGTGCGCCTCGCTTCGCGTGGCGCAGCTCGCCCCGCCCGGCCGGGCGGGGTTCTCGGGCAGTAGCCCTTGAACAATAAAAAACACGTGGCGCTTCGCGCCTCGAACGATAAAAAAGCCACTCTTGTGTTTTTATGGTATAGTATTAAAGAAAGGAAGATATGATATATATTGGCAGTGACCATGCGGGCTTTGAGTACAAGCAAGAAATCAAAGAATATCTACTCCACCAAGGCAATAAGGTAGAGGATCTAGGTGCACACAGCAACAAGCCGTCGCACTATCCCCAGTACGCAAAAGCGGTAGCAGAAAAAGTCAGCGCGCATAAAGGAAGCTTAGGTATTCTTTTTTGTCGTTCTGGTCAAGGTATGGCGATGGCCGCTAACAGAGTAAAGGGCGCCAGAGCGAGTATCGCCTGGAATGAACAAGTCGCCGCCGGAGCGCGTAACCACAACGATAGCAACATCCTCTCTATTCCCGCCGATTATGTAACTATCGAAGAGGCTAAGAAAATTATTAGTGTTTTTATATCCACCAGCGCAAGCAAGGAAGCGCGACACGTCCAGCGTATCGCGATGCTCGATCAATGAAAATTATTCCAACCATTTTAGCTTACACGGAAGACGAATTCGCTCAACAACTCAACCTCATAAGCGATCTTAGTGCAGAGCTCCAAATCGATATTGTTAGCAATGGCTTTGGCACCCCCACCGTCAACCTTAATAAAGTAGATCTTCCCTACGAAAAAGATATTATTCTTCACATAATGACAAAAAACAACGACGAAATAATGTACTATGAAAACTTTAGCCACCGTCGCATTATTCTCCAAGCCGAAGTAGGGGATAAACTTAACGAAATCATCGACGACAACAAGGAAAAATGGGGGCTTGCAATGTCGCCAGAAACACCAGTTGAAAGTGTACTACCGTACATTAACAAGGTGTCTGAGCTACTTATTCTTACAGTCGAACCGGGAAGGCAGGGGAGGCAGTTTCAGGAAAATAATCTATTCAAAATAGACGACGTAAGGCGCATAAATTACCACATCACAGTCTCTGTTGACGGGGGAGTAAACGAAAAAAATATCGCAAAGGTTGCTAGAGCAGGCGCCGACGTTGCCTACATCGGCTCAGCTCTTACAACAAGCAAAAACCCGAGGCAAACCTACGATAATTTGTGTAAAGCGATTTAACCAATATATACAGCAACAAAGTAGCAAAGGAAGGGAAGTGGACACCAGCTCGCCTACAAAAAAACTTGCGCACCACGCATACGAAATAAGAAAAGCAATTTTAGAAATGACCACGATCGCTGGCAGTGGTCATCTTGGAGGGTCGTTATCATCGGTAGATATCTTAACGACTTTATTTTTTTACATTCTTAATTACAGTGAAAACCCCTTACAGACCATAGACAACGATAGATTTATTTTATCGTGCGGTCATATTTGCCCCGCTCTTTATGCCACTCTTGCAGAAACAGGTTATCTTAAAAAAGAGGAGTTACTAACTTTACGCCAACTAAATTCACGCCTCCAGGGGCACCCAAGCCACACCGACCTTCCCATTGTCGAAACCTCCTCCGGCTCCCTTGGGCAAGGGCTATCAGTCGCCCTGGGCAAGGCTCTTGCCCTTAGGTTAAAAAGAGAAAAAGGCAGAGTTTATTGTTTTATGAGCGACGGGGAACAAGAAGAAGGTTCGGTATGGGAGGCAGCAATGGCGGCATCGCACTATTGTGCAAATAATTTAATTGCCATTGTGGATAGAAACAATTTACAAATTAGCGGAGCAACGGAAAATGTTATAGGGCTTGCCCCACTTGGCGAAAAATACCGTGCCTTCGGCTGGCGTGTTATTGAGGCAGACGGACATAACTTTGCAAGTTTAATAAACGCATTCAAAGAAGCACGCGAAGTAAAACAAAGACCCTCCGTTATTATTGCAAAAACTGTCCTCGGCAAAGGCGTAAAAAGCATTGAAAATAATTACCGTTGGCATGGAAAAGTATTTAATAGGCAAGAATTAAAAGAGGCACTAAACGATCTTGGCACCAAAGGCACAGCAAGGAGCGAAAAATGAGAGAGGGTTTTGGGAAAGCAATGGCGGAGCTAGGGCAAAACACTCCCGAAGTAGTCGCCCTCACAGCAGACCTTGGCGAATCTACTCGCTTATCTAACTTTAATAAAAACTTTCCCGAACGCTTTTTTGAGGTTGGTGTTGCGGAGCAAAACTTAATTGGTATGGCAACAGGATTAGCGCTAGAAGGATTTATTCCATTTGCAACAAGCTACGCCACTTTTCTTCCTGGGCGCTGCCTTGACCAAATCAGAATATCCGTTTGCTACAATAAAGCCAACGTCAAACTCGTCGGCAGCCACGGCGGACTAACAACTGGCCCCGATGGGGCAACTCATCAAATGCTAGAAGATATTGCTATTATGCGCTCCCTTCCTAATATGGCCGTTGTCGTTCCCGCTGACGAAAAACAAGCCTACGAGGCAACGCTTGTTCTTGCTCGTCGCAAAGGACCAGCGTATCTTAGGCTCAGTCGAGAGAGGGTTAAGAGCATCAAAAGAAATTCTAATTTTGAATTTGGTAAAATTGAAATTATTACAGGCGGTGATGATGTTGCTATTTTCTGTTGTGGAACGATGGTCGGTGAAGCCCTTACCGCGAGCAACTATTTAAGAAGAGAGGGGATTAATTGCGCCGTAATTAACGTTCATACCATCAAGCCGCTCGATGTAGAGAGGGTTGTAAGAACAGCGCGCTATGTCCGTGGTGTTGTAACGGCAGAAGATGGTCAATACAGGGGAGGGCTAGGCGGAGCAATTGCCGAAACACTTGCACGCTACCACCCGGTGCCAATACGCTATATTGGTATGGACGATAAGTTTGGCGAATCGGGGCAACCACAAGAATTAATGAAAAAATATAAAATGACTTACCTTGATATTATGCATACAGCCCTTAATGTTTTTAGGAGGACTAATGACTGATTTGTTAGTGGTGGGCGATATTGGCATTGATACCTATTACCTGCTCGACGAGCATGATGCTTGCGTCAATCGCCCTCGTAACGAACAAAAAGCAACCCTTTGTTTTGAGATGGGAGAAAAAATTCCCGTGGAAGAAATCAAACAAACGGTAGGCGGAAACGCCGCCAATGTATCTATTGCCGCTACAAAATTAGGCCTAGACACCCAGATTATTACTTATGTCGGGCAAGATCCCGATGGCAGGAGCGCTCTTAACACGCTAGAGAAAAATAACGTCGGCATCGACGAGGTAAAAATAGGCGGGCAAACCAATCAAACCGTTGCCTTAATTTATCAAACGAAAAGAACACTCCTTGTCCACCACGAGCTACGCAATTATGTCTTTTCCACAGAACACAACACCCGCTGGCTCTACCTAACCTCTACGAACATCGGCGGGGACAAGATGAATAACGACCTCGCCGAGTATATTGCTAGTAAAAATGTAAGATTTGTTTTTAGCCCCGGAACAATGCAACGACATGCTGGACCAGGAGGGTATAAAAACCTACTAAAACAAACAGATTTAATTGTTATGAATCTAAGAGAAGCACGCGATTACGTTAAAGACAAAAAAAGCGATGTCGATAAATTACTTATTAAACTCAAGGAACTGGGACCAGAGAACGCGGTGATCACCGACGAAACAAGAGGCTCTTATGGTATCGACAACAATAACAACCTATATCATTGCCCCGCCTGCCACGCAAAAACTGTCGATGACACCGGGGCAGGCGATGCTTACAGCGCCACTCTGACCGTCGCCCTCTCTAAGGGGGAGGCACTGCCCGAAGCAATGCGCTGGGGGAGCTGTAACGCGGCGTCGGTTGTTGAGCATATTGGCCCACAGGATGGCCTCCTTACATTACAAAAGCTAAAAAATAAAATAGAAGCCTGTCCATTATGGCAACAACTTTAAAGAATAAAAAAACGATTGTCTTTTTGCATAGCTTGCCCGACCCATGGCTCAAAAAACTACGCGCGGACGATCGTGTTGTAATTCGTTGTAATAAAAGTAAAAAACCGGCTAGCGACGAAAGCGTACAAAAACTTGTTAAAGGAGCAGACGTTATTGTTTCTGCACTAAACCCTATCGGTGCAAAAATTATGGACGCCGCAGGAGAGCAATTAAAATTGATTGCTAATTTTTCTGCCGGCTTCGACCATATCGATATTAAAGAAGCAAGCGCGAGAGGCATTACAGTAACCAATACGCCCGAAGTTTCCAGTACCGCTGTGGCGGAGTTCACTATGTCTTTAATACTGTCGGTAGCAAAAAGAATTGCCGAAGCAGACCAATTCGCGCGCGATGGGCGCTACAAATTTTGGGACCCACGCCTTATGCTTGGCCTTCCTCTTGCCGGCAAAACACTCGGTATCATTGGTAGTGGCAATATTGGCGCCTCTGTCGCAAGAAGTTGTTACCACGGACTTGGTATGAAAATCTTATACTACGATATAAGAAAAAACGATGATCTGGAGCGATCCACGCACGCCTACCAAGTATCTCTAACTAATTTGCTGAAAAATTCCGATGTTGTTTCCCTTCACTGCCCACTCACCCCGAGTACCTACCATCTTATAACAATAAATCACCTCAAGCTTATGAAAAAAACAGCAATCTTTATTAATACCGCACGAGGAAAAATGGTCAAAGAAAGCGACCTAGTAAAAGCATTAAAAAAGAAGATAATCTTTGGAGCGGGGATTGATGTTTTCGAGTTCGAACCAAAAATCTCAGCACAACTAAAACAGCTCGACAACGTCATTATTACGCCGCATTGCGCCTCTGCCACCGAGGAAACAAGAATTAAGATGGGAGAAGCACTTTATGCCAATATTAAGGCGTTTCTTGCCAAAAAAATCCCACCAAACCTAGTCAACGTAGAGATAAAAAATATAATCGAGGAGGAGCCATGATACGCGTTGCCATAAACGGCTTTGGCCGCATAGGACGTAATGTTTTCAAGGTTGCGCTAACAAAAAAAGAAATCGAGGTTGTCGCCATTAACGACCTCATCGACGCCCGTACATTAGCTCACCTTTTGCAGTACGACACGGTTTACGGGCGCTATAACCAAAAGGTAGAGGGAGGGGACGACCACATCATCGTTGGTAGCCAAAAAATAAAAGTATTTGGCGAAGCTACACCAGAAAACCTGCCTTGGGAGGAAAATAAAATCGACGTTGTTATTGAAGCAACCGGTCGCTTTACAACAGAAAATGATGCTAACAAGCACATACTTGCAGGCGCGCGCACCGTTATACTGTCGGCACCGGCGAAAGAAGGAAACATCACAACAGTAGTAGCAGGGGTAAATAATAAAGACTGTAAAAAAGGACGCATTATTTCTAGCGCCTCCTGTACAACAAACTGTATCACACCCGTTGTTTCCGTAATAGATGATAGGTTTACGGTGCTAAAATCATTAATGACCACCGTCCATGCTTATACCGCCGATCAAAATATTCAAGATAGTGGGCACAAGGATTTACGAAGAGCGCGTGCGGCGGCGGCAAATATTGTGCCGACCACTACGGGAGCAGCGAAAGCCTCAACAAAAGTTCTCACAAACCTAGAGAATAAATTCGATGGCATTGCTATTCGTGTCCCCATTATCAATGGTTCAATTTCTGATATTGTAATGCTCGTCAAGGGAAAAACGACTGTAGAAGAGGTCAATAACACACTCAGGGTCGCCAGCACCCTTCCCCATTACAAAAATATCCTCTCTTGCACCGAGGAAGCCCTCGTTTCGAGTGATATTATCGGCAACCCACATTCTGCTATTGTTGATTTAAGTTTGACAAAAGTAGTAGATGGTGATTTTGTTAAAGTTATAGCGTGGTACGATAATGAGTGGGGTTACAGTAACCGTATGATTGAAACAATTCTCGCTATGTATAGTTAAGCCAGCCACTAGTAATTACAAGTATATTCTTATGATTTACGATGTTTTAATTATTGGCGCGGGACCAGCAGGTTTATCTGCCGCTATTTACACCGGGCGAAACAGATTAAAAACCCTTATTGTCTCCAAAGACCTTGGTGGTCAGACAGCTGTTTCCGGCGAGATCGCAAACTATCCCGGTACTCGTATGACCAGTGGTGTTGAATTAGCACAGAGTATGCTAGACCACGCACTAAGCGAGAAGTCTGTAAAAGCAAATATTGGCCCAGAATACGAAATTAGCCATTTTCTAAAAGCAACCGACTGCTTCACGGTTGTAACCAAAGGAGGGGCACGCTTTCAAGGGCAAACCGTTATTATCACCACAGGCAAAAACCCTAAAAAACTCAATGTCGAAGGGGAAAAAGAATATGGGGGAAGGGGAGTAAGCTATTGCGCAACATGTGATTCGCCCTTTTTTAACAAAAAAACAGTTGCCGTGGTTGGTGGAGGCTACTCTGCGACAGAGGCAATCTATATGCTTAAAAAATATGCAAAAAAGATATTCGCCCTTACTATACACGAAAAAATGACAGGGGAGGCAGTAACGCTAGAAAAAATAAAGCCCGGTGAGCAAATTACGATCGTACCACATGCCCACACCACAAAGATTATAGGCGATGGCAACAGAGTTACTGCTATCGAGTATCGCGATAGCGAAACAGGGGAGTGCCAACAAATTAAAGTAGATGGTGTATTTGTCGAAATAGGCTCTGTTCCTAATACCAAAATCTTTAATAATCTGATAAAGTTAAATCGATGGAATGAAATAGAGGTTGACAGAAAAAACTCCACCCGTATCCCAGGGTTATTTGCCGCTGGGGATGCCACCAATGTTTGGGGGAAACAAATAGTCATTGCCGCCGGAGAGGGCGCGCAGGCGGCAATGGCAGTAGGGGAGTATTTAAGTTCGAGAAAGGAAAGTAATGAATAATCGATCTGTATGGGCCTTAATTGCCGTTTTAGTTCTTACCGCTTTAGCAATTTTTTTGGTACTGCCTAACACCCCATCATTGCCAGGGCGCGAAAATATGAAGCTCGGCCTCGACCTAAAAGGCGGTGTGCAATTAACCTACACCCTAGATCTAAGCGCAACAGAGGGAACAACTCCAGCACAGGCAAAACAAGAGGCAATCAACGTTATTGAAAAAAGAATAAATAAACTGGGAGTAGCGGAAGCGATTATCCAAGGTACCGACATCGATAATAAGCCGGGAGTAATGGTTGAACTACCCGGTGTTAGTGATACAGCAACGGCAAAAGACCTCATTGGCCAAACCGCCCAATTAGTATTTAAGAAACTCGATGAAGAAGGTAATTTTGTTGCCACCGAACTTACCGGCGCTAACTTAAAAAGCGCAAAAGCAACGTTTAACCAGGGCTCACAGACCGGAGGATTTAGCGGTGCAGAACCCATTGTAGAGCTCACCTTTAACGAAGAGGGAACAAGGCAGTTTGCTGAGCTAACAAGGGAAAACCTGCAAAAACAACTTGCAATCGAGCTAGACGACGAAATCATTAGCGCACCCACAGTACAAACAGAAATTAAGGATGGGCACGCTATCATCACCGGTATTGGCAACATCGAGGATGCCAAAGAACTTGCCCTCCTTTTAAACGCTGGCGCCCTACCTGTACCAATTACGTTGGTTGCAGAAAATAATATTGGCGCCACATTGGGGCAAGAGTCAATTGAAGATAGTTTACTAGCCGGCATACTGGGTATAATACTCGTGGCTGTCTTTATGATAATTTACTATCGTAAAGCAGGACTGCTTGCCTCGATCGCTCTTTTTGTTTATCTTATTTTGTCGATAGCGATCTTTAAACTCGTTCCTGTAACAATGACACTCGCCGGTATTGCAGGCTTTATCTTTTCCGTGGGAGCAGCGGTAGATGCTAACGTTCTCATTTTTGAGCGCTTCAAGGAAGAATTAAGAAAAGGCAAAGAAACACACAACGCCATAGAGGAGTCCTTCCAACGAAGCTGGTCTAGTATTTGGCCAAGCAATATGGCAAGCATTATTACCGCCGTTGTCTTGTATTATGGCACAACCGGTATGGTAAGAGGTTTTGCGGTAACACTTGCCATTGGTATTTTCGTTAGTCTTTTTACCTCGGTTACATTCACAAGAACGCTTATGAGAATTTGGGGCAAAAATATTAAAAGGGTCACATTATGAACATCGTAAAAAGAAGACTTGTTTGGTATATACTATCCGTGCTCTTAACAATCGCCAGCGCTATCGCGCTTTTCCTCTGGGGCATTAACCCTGGCACCGATTTTACGGGCGGTACACTCGTCGAGGTGGGCTTCGATAAAGACGTTTCCGCACAAATTGCCCGTGAAGCAATTAAGGACTTAGATATTGGAGATGTTTCCGTCTCGAACACCTCTTCGAATTCCGTCTTAGTGAAAGCAGGCGTACTGGAAACAGGGGAAATTGACAACATCGTTGAAACCTTAAAAACAAACATTACCAGCGACGAGAGCAGGGGAGTATCAGAAGTCTATAAAAAACAATCTCGCGTCGTTGGCCCTTCTCTTGGCGCCGATACAACAAAAAGAGCCATTACCCTTACCATTGTCGCCTTAATCGCCATTCTGCTTTACATTGCATGGTCCTTTCGTAAGGTGCAAAAGCCCTTCACCTCTTGGTCAATGTCGCTCACCACTGTTGCTACAGTAACTCACGATATTATTGTAATACTTGGTTTTATTAGCCTTGTGAATCATTTTTATGGCTTCGAGGCAAACAGCTACCTTTTAGTTGCAATTCTTACCGTTCTTGGATACTCTATTCACGACACCATTGTTGTTTTTGACAGGATCAGAGAAAATATTCTCCACCACCCCGGCGGAGAAAAAATCGAATCTATTGTCGAGCGAAGCGTCGATCAAACTCTGGCACGATCACTTAATACGTCTTTAACTCTTATTTTGGTCTTGCTTGCTTTAACTACTATTGGCGGTGGAGCAATTAGACCCTTTGTCTTAACTTTGCTTGTCGGTATTACATTTGGCACTTACAGCTCAATATTCCTTGCCGCCTCAATCCTTACCGACTGGGGCAAGCACAACGAAAAGAAAATAGCCGCCCGCAAGGCTAACTAAAACCTCTCACGGTAACAAAAAAGGCTTTAACAAGCATCGAAGCTTACTTTTTTGTGTCTTAACAGGTTTAATTGCCCTAGATTGCGATTTAAGCGATTTTTTATTGGCGGGGTGGGTTTCACGGTCGTTAATTTACTTTTTGAGTAATATTTTTGCAATGTTTTTGCATTGATAATTTAATTATTATAAAGCAGAGAAATAAAATATAGATTACTTTACAAACTTTTAAGTTAAACATTTTACACATTGGAAGAGTCGGGTGAAAGTTAAGAATTTTTCTTACTCCCCTTTGCTAAATTAATTTCAAAATAATTCTTAAATAAAATAGTTACGGACAGCACTCACCAAGGCAGAAGATTTTATTCACTAAACAACCAATCTAATAATGTCGCACAAGTTATATTGTGCGACGCGGGTTTACAAACCATAATATTATAGAACGCAGAGCTTAATCTATTGCGAAAGATAATCTATTAATAGCCTATACAGGCAATATTATAAGGACTTTATACACTCACATCGTTCACATCGGCGACACTATCGTTCACTTGGTAGTACCACTTCTCATTTTTTGCGTCGATAATCTTACGATATTTTTTTCCACCTAAGTCAACAACATTCTTTGCTTTCTCTTGTTTGGCACTATGTCTTTCTAAAAATTGTTGCGTATAGTCATCGGATGTATCAAACTCTGCCGATTGCTGAATATCTTCCTCTGCTTGCTTTATTGGACGACCGTATTTCTGCCTAGATAGAGCAACAACACGATCGGCATTGCCCTCGGGGTTTTCCGCCGGTGGTAATGTTCTGGCAGAAAACGGAGTTGTTGTTACACCATCAACTGCCATTTTTAAGTAAATATGGTAATTGTCTAAATTAATTAAATCACTTGCTGTAAATACCGGATCGAATTCTTGTGCTAAGCCCGCGCTGTCTCCCCCGCCCATGCCCGAGGCATCACCCGCGCCTACTCTAAAGGAAATTAGTGTCCCAATGTTGCCGAAAACTGCATGGGCAACTGTTTCTGGCATTTGTGCAATATACTGATTCGTCATTATAAGGTTTAACTTGTACTTTCTCGCCTCCGATAAAATAACGGCAAAAGAATCGGTAGCAAAATTCTGGAACTCATCGACATATAAATAAAAAGGCACCCTGTCTTCGGGAAGCATATTTGCCCTCCCCATTGCTGCTAATTGCATTTTAGTAATCATAATACTGCCGAGCAAAGCGGAGTTATCCTCTCCTATTTTGCCTATCGACAAGTCTAAAAGCAAAATCTTCTTGTTGTTCATTATCTCTTCGAGGGAGAAACTGCTCTTCACCTGACCGACAATATTTCTTATTGTACTACTCGACAAAAACTGCCCCACCTTATTTTGAATTGGCGCAATTGCCTCGGTGCGAAACTTTTGATCATATTTTTCATATTCATTAATAAAGAAATCGCGAATTACGGGGTCCTGGATTTTTTCAATCACCTTTATACGGTAATTCTGATCGTTTAGCACTCTCAAAATGCCAAGGAGCGTAGCGTTTGGATAATCGAGAAGCGCGAGAATTGTATTGCGTAAAATATATTCAAGACGTGGCCCCCAGCTCTCCCCAAAAATCTTCTTAAAAATACCCACCACGCCCGAAGCGACAATGTTTTTAAGATCAGGATCAACACTTTCCAGCACGTTAAAACCTACAGGAAAATTTCTATCGGCGGGGCTAAAAACAACGACATCGTCTATTCGTTCTTCCGGGATAAAATTTAATACTTTTTTTATTAAGTCACCATGGGGATCAACAACAGCCACTCCCCTACCCTTGCGCACATCGTCGATAATCATATTTTCAAGTAGGGTGGATTTACCTGTTCCTGTTTTTCCAATTGCGTACATATGCAAGCTCCGGTCACGCTGTTTAATGCCAAACGTCTCAAAATGACCGCGGAAGTTAGTTTGCCCAAACAAAGTTATATCATCATTAGCACCGCTATGAGCTAAAGGGAGATTGGTTGGTGGCTCTCCCTTTTTACTTCCCGCCCACGTTACGCGGGGTGTTTCCACTGATTTATCTGGCAGATGGTACACGGAGGCAAGCTCCTCGATATTAAGAATATATCCTTTCGAGAAATAACGCTTTTTCATTAGGTTAATGAGCTGGACATCGTTGGTAATTTGACCAGCAGAAAAGCCATTCATATTATTTGTGTTAAACTGCTTAAACGCTCCAATAGCTGAATAGAGTTTTCTCTCGGCAATTTCCTGGGTACGGGTTACAACTGCAAGACGAACTACCGACTCAAAACCTAATTTAGTAAGTTTTTCTTCCGCTCCTTTGAGTGCGGCTTCTTCTGGAGCGGAAAGTTTTACTTCTTTTGGCTCCTCTGCCTCAGGTGAAGAACCGAAAAGTAGACTAGAAAAAACATCTTTCGTTAGAGAAAGAGCGTGGCTCTTAATTGCGTCGCCGATACCTTGATCTATTTTTCCCCCCGCACGCACCGCATTAATCCTTTGTACGCCCGTATCCTGCCATTGGCTAGAAATAGGACGTACCAAAAGTTGCATAATAATATTTTCTTGCCCTCCAGCTTCCGCCATTACACCAGTTATGCTCGCAAGCGGATCAACATCAAAATTTAAGAAAGTCTTTAAGGGGTAAATATCGTTCTTATTGAGCGTTAACTCAGTACTGGCAACATAGGTACCTTCTGTAATAATGCCATCCATATAGTCCGCCACTTCCTCTACCTCGACAATAGGATACTGTGCGTAAAGCTGACCCTCGACAAAGGAACGCAAATGTTCCGGCACAACAATATAAAACTGAACAAAACCGTTAACGGCGGCTATTTCAAACGAGATTGTTTCCTGGTAGTCAAGATTATCTTGAAAAACACCGTGGAGAGAGGCAAAAAACTGCTCGGCAGCAAGAGGGGTTTTTTCATTCTCCTTTGGCACCAATGCGCGCAAGACCACATAATGACGCTCGAGGTGCCAATCTAATCTTTCCGTTTTCGCTTTTTTGCGGGCAAACTTAAAGACCATTATTCCTCTCCTGCACCTAGGACATTTTCTATCGCGACCCACCCTACAGTTTCATCACCAGGCAGAACAGCAGTAACCCTGTCACCGACTTTAGCCTTAAAATAAGTTACACTTGCCACCAACACGCGATAGCGTTTATCTCCTATAACGATATATGGCAAATCGCCAAAAACCTCTACCGTCCCCACTCTTCTCTTCCTTTCGGCGGGGCATATTTGTTTGTAGATAAACTTGCCGTCGGGGGCGATAGTAAGCTTGAGACGGTCGCCAACAACAAGGCGTGACTTAGAAGCGTAATTTGGAGAAACAGGATAAACATTGCCTTCTCCAGAAACCATTGCCTCGCCATCGAAAATCCCCTCAATAACCTTGCCATCGTCCGAAGCAAAAAGATCTGTTCTCCCCATAACATTATCGGCGACGAACATTTTTTGCTTAATCGCTTGAAGATGCCTTTCAATCTCTACAATGTGCTTGCGAATCTCCGCGTTATCACTACTACTCATGGCGCCTCCAATTCACTAGCTTGAGTTATGGTTGCCTCGGTCGTTGATGGCGGTAAGGCAACCGGTTGTGCAACATTCGACTTTGCGTACCCAAAACGTAGTCCAGAGAGCTCCTTAATAGCCTCTGCCTTGCGCGGATCATCTTCTGTTGTATCTTTTATTGTCTTCATACTGAACGGCTGAGAGGGGGTGTTATCTATTAATAGTTTAACATAGCAATTGTATGCCTCTATATTGTTTAAATCCTTGGCATTAAAGACAGGCGAAAATTCGTGCTCCATAAATTCCGCATCGGGCACACCAATTCTAAACGTAACCATTGTCCCCACATTACCAATAATTGCATCTCGGATTGGTTCTGGTAGCTGTGCGATATACTGGTTGGTAATACTAAGATTAAGGCGATACTTTCTTGCTTCCGATAAAATTGCCGAAAAAGTATCGGTGGCAAAATTCTGAAACTCGTCGACATAAAGATAGAAATCTTGCCTTTCCTCATTTTTAGTGCCCTGGCGCGACAAAGCGGCAGTAAAGAGTTTGGCGATTAAAATCATTCCTAGCAAATTACTATTCACCTCCCCCACCTGCCCTTTAGAAAGATTAACTAAAAGTATTTTTCTATTATCCATTATTTCGCGCAAGTCGAAGCTGGATTTTTTTTGCCCAATAATATTACGCATCATATCGTTACTCATAAAGCGACCGAACTTAGAGATAAAATAATTATACATTTCTGATTTATGGAAATCGGCGGTCTTTGCCAGTTGCTTTTCCCAGAAAGCACGCACTGTTGGGTCTTTTACTTGGGCGATTTTTTCATTACGAAAAGCGTCGTCGACAAAAAGTTGTGGTATTTCGATAAGGGTTCCTCCCCCTTCTGCCTCCATAAGGGTAAGGGCGGCATTGCGCATCCAGTGTTCAAACTGAGGACCAACTATTCCTTGTCCATGAGGGTCGAAGAGTTTATAGAAAATTTGCACCGCCTCTTGCACTAAAAAATCCTTTTGCTCTGGCGTTTTCCATTCTAAAAGGTTTAACCCCATTACCCTTTCGCGTTCCGCGGGACTAAAGACAACGACATCGTTCGCTCTCGAGGCGGGCATCTTTTTCAAAATACCATCGATGGCATCGCCATGCGGATCAAAAAAACCGACTCCCCTCCCCTCGCGAATATCTTGTAATGCCATGGATTCAAAAAATGTCGACTTACCAGTGCCTGTCATACCAATAGAGTAAAGATGGCGCCGACGGTCATCTAGTTTAATTTTTATGGGTTTGACTTGACCGCGGTAGACGTTTTCTCCAAGAAGAAGGCCTTCTTGAGGGGTGTTTACTGGCGCCGGTGCTCTTTTTGCCAAAAACCAACGAATGCCAGGGGTATCGATTAAAAAACTAGGCAGGTGGAAGAGTGTTGCAATTTCCTCAGTATTAAGAATCATAATGTTACGAGGAGTAAAATAACGCAACACCACATAGGGCAAAATCTTTTTGAGGCTAGGAAAACTGATTTTTAAATTGTTACGGTCAGGAGAACCAAACTGTGCAAAAGAAGAAAAGATATTGCGCACACTTTCTTTTGCAAGCTCTGCTGTTGTTTCTAGCGCAAGAATGCGAATCTGGGTATCGAAGCCTGTTTTTTCGCCTTTTTTCTGTATGAGCTCCATTTGTGCCTGCTGAAGAGGGGTTGGGCCCTTTATTTCTTCGGACGGCTTAGGCATATCAGCACTTTTGCCCTGTGTACTTTTTGAAATTTCCGAAACTTGGCGTGTAGCTGTGTCAAGCAACCTTGCCCAGAACATATTCGAGCTTGAAACGGAGCGACCAGCACGTAAATCGTTAATGGCTGAGCCAACCGTTGAGCGCCACGAGCCACTTTGGGGGCGCAACAGTACCTGAACTATCGCTTTCGAGTTCGCCCCAAGGCGGGAAAGACTATTGGTAATATTAGACAATGGATCGATTTCCAGTTCCGTATAGGTACGCAACGGGTAGATAAAAAGCTTGCTCAGGTCTAAAACACCAACCGACGCCTTAAGGTTGGTGTCGAAAACTTTAAAATCTTCACTTGGTTCAATTTGCGCAGCGGGATAATAACTTAAGATTTGCCTTTCCACCGACTCCTGCAACGACCTTGGTACCCCAACAAAGAAGATTATTTCCTCGTCTTTGGCAATAATTTCAAAAGAAAAAACTGGTTGCCCTTTCCAGCTGGCATTGAAACCAGACTCGTAGTAAGAGGCAAAAGAGCTAAGAAGTTGATCCATAATTGCAACATAGGCGCGATAATCTTTAAGTTGCTCGTCCTCCTTTTTTCCCGACTCCTTCGGCACGCGTACCTCAAGCATAACGAGCGTACTCGCCCGTTCCGCAATGAGCTTTTTGCGCCGGGAGTTATCGATTACAAGCCAGGCAATGGCAGCTGCCGCAACCAGTAATAACACTGTGATTAAACCTGTTATAGCGGAACTTGTGAAACCGACCATTGTGCCTCTTTTATTTTTATTTTTGCTACATACTAATTATAGCAGAAGATAGCAAATATAGTGCGTGTTTATGCTCGCTGTCTCATATTATGCTGCATTTACTTCGATACTTCCCAGTATCGAAGTAAATGCAACAAACGCTATTGTTAAAGGATAACGTTTGGCTAAAGACAAGTGTGGAAGTGAGAACCTGCGTTGCCCTCTTTACTGTTCGAGCATAGCGAGAACCCCGCCTAAAAAGGCGGGGCAAGCTACAACGCTAGCTCTGATATCGGGGGGGGCTGGGAGTTCTCGGTGGGTACACCTCGAACAATAAAATGACGACCGCTACCTCCCTTTACTGCTCGAACGCAGTGAGAACTCCCGGGCAGGATAACTCCAACGGTTCAGAGTTCTCGGTGGGTACACCTCGAACAATAAAAATGATGGTTCAGAGTTCTCGGTGAGTACACCTCGAACGATAAGAGTATCGACCGTGCACTCTTTACTGTTCGAGCGGAAGCGAGAACTCTCCGCCTTGTCCCGGACGAGGTTATTTTACTTTCCTGTTTTTGGCAAAACAGTCAGGGCGGGGGTAAAAGCGGGTTCGCTGTAGCTATTTATAAATACAAATATCTCTCCGTCTTCCATTAGCATACCATCCTTAGTAGACGTTAACTTATAGTTTAACTTATTACCCTCGCTATCTAGCGTTACCTTCAAATTAGCACTGTACTGTGTGCCAGAGTAAGTTATTCCTTCGGCAGAACCTTGTACTTGATGGATAGTGTAGGTGTAATTTCCAGGTAAAGGATGGGTTTGTGTGGGGAAGGTAAAGCTACCATCGGCTTTGTTTTTAGTACTAAGTGTCGTAAGGCGATCTGGTAATGTAAGAACAACTGTAAACTGATCCGCTTCTAGCTCTTTACCTTGGAGAATAACTTTACCATTAATAGTAACCTCTACAGGGTCAGGCATTGTGCGAGAATTAGTTAATATAAAGGGATCAGTGGCTTTACCAGTACCCGTGATCTTTAGGGTGTATTTTGTTGGTACCTCTTCTTCAATGGTATAGATATAAGAGTTACCTAAGAGGTCTTTCTCCGGTAGATTGGTAAAGGTATAGTACCAGTCTGTACCTGCTGTACCAGTAAGGGTATGAGTTCTGTATGATGCTGGTGCTCCACTACCTTCTATACCTCGCAGAAGAGTAAGCTTTACTTCATTAGGTGTAGTTTCATCTAGAGGGTTAATCCATTTCTTAGTTACCCACACGCTTACGATATCTCGAGCATTAGTTAATATAAATGGATCGCTTGTTGTACCAGAACCTGTTGTTGATAAAGTATAGCCTGGTGGGACTGTGGGTTCTGTAACGGTGTAGGTGTAGGGATTACCTGTATTGTCATTTAGAGGGAGATCTTGCCAGGTTGTTGTCCAACTATTAGTG
>Ga0209718_1000783_pt1 | contig 40311 bp, 42 predicted proteins | sample AD_JPNAS1_MetaG_FD_184420 | JGI IMG/M metagenome (GOLD analysis project Ga0209718, IMG submission 184420) | Active sludge microbial communities of municipal wastewater-treating anaerobic digesters from Japan - AD_JPNAS1_MetaG (SPAdes) (version 2) | ecosystem: Engineered > Bioreactor > Anaerobic...
CTTCGCGTGCAGGGAATGTGACCGCTTCGATCTCGATAACCGAGCCCAAAAAGCCCGCAACCCCCAGGCCGAATACCTTGCCCACCTCGGAGGTTTGCGTGGCCCGGGCATGCACATAGGGAGACAGCCGCCCAAGCCTGATGGTCTCCTCCAGATCCTCCCTGGTGATCGTCACACCGCCGGCGCCCGCGCCGTCCGACTGGACCCGACGGAAGAGCGCCAGCCCGTAAGCGTCCACCAGCAGACTCGTGGCCTTTCGGCCTTCGATCGTGTAGTCGCTGACTATTGCCGGGATATCAGGGTCGACTTTCACGCCAAGCTTGGCTGCGGCATTCCTCACGATCTCCTGAATGTGCTTCTGGGTCAGAGGCTCGAAGAAAACCTCGGCCGTGCGCGAACGCAGCGCCGGGCTGAGGTCGTCCGGGTCGCGAGTTGTGGCGCCGATAAGGACGAAATCCGCCGGCGCGCCCTGTTCAAACAGTCTTTTGATGTACTTGGGCACATTGGGGTCGGCCGGATCGTAGTAAGACGAATCAAAAGCGACCCGCTTGTCTTCCATCACTTTGAGCAGCTTATTCAGAAGAATCGGGTCCATCTCGCCTATCTCATCTATGAACAGCACACCGCCGTGGGCGTCCGTAACCAGGCCCAGCTTGGGCTCGGGTACCCCGCCTTCGGCAAGGTCGCGCTTGGCCCCTTGGTAGATCGGGTCGTGCACCGACCCCAGCAGCGGGTTAGTGACCTCACGCGGGTCCCATCGCAGCGTGGTGCCGTCCACCTCGACAAACCGCGCGTCGGCAGCGAACGGAGCCAGCTTGACCTTTTTCGCCTCTTCCAGCGCCAACCGCGCCGCAGTGGTCTTACCCACCCCGGGCGGACCATACAAGATCACGTGCTGCGGAAATGGGGAGGCTACTTTGGCCAGAAGCGCCCTGACCGCGCGATCCTGGCCCACGATCTCCGACATCGCTGCAGGACGGATGATCTCCATGGCTGACCTCGCCAGTTGCCTCGCCTCGAGCTCTTCCAGCTCTTCAAGCTTGCGAAGGGTCTCCGGCGTGTCGGGGCCGGAATCTTCTTTCAGGATCTGCATCTTGATCTCGTTTACGTAGTCTTCATGCCTCTGCTGCATTCGGTCGGAGATCCGCTTCTCGATCTTGTCTTCTACACGCCTGCGAGCGATAGTGTCGGCGATTTCGTCCTCTATGTCTGACAGGACTGTTTCGTATTCATCGGGCTTGCGCACTTTGTCGATAGTGGGATCTTCGAAAACCAAGCGCTCCAGCGCGAGTATGCGGTCTTCTATCCTAGATGAGCGCATCAGATCGAGCGCATCCAGCTTCCCAGCCTTGAGCACCAGCTTATCTGGGCCATACAGGTCCGAGAGTATCCCGAACATCGACATTACCTGCCGCATGAGCTGCTCGTCGCCCTGGAGCTTGTCGGCCAGGTTCTTGCTCCCCATCTTGATGATCTTGTCAACGAGCGACTTCATAGCGTAATTCCTCCCAGCCCATGCGCAATGATGGCGCGCCGGCTACTGCACGGCCTATCGGCTTTCCTCCTCCGGCACGACAGTAATCATAACATCTGCCGACACACCGGTGAAGAGCTTTACAGTCACCATATGTTCCCCCAGTTCCCTGATGGGATCCTTGAGTTCGATTTTCCGGCGGTCGACATCCACGCCGATGACCGCCCGGATCGCGTCAGCTACGTCTTTGGAGGTTATGGACCCGTACAGCCTGCCCTTATCGCCTGCTTTCGTCCTAATGGTGACTCCGTGCTCCTTTAGCTTGCGGGCATCTTCTCTGGCCTTGGCTTCCTCACGCGCCTCCTTTCGCCGCTCCGCGTCTCGAATCACCTCGATTCGCTTGAGCGCCGCCGATGACGCCGGAAGGGCCAGTCCTCTGGGTATCAAGTAGTTGCGGGCATAGCCTTCAGCCACGTCTGCTGCCGTATCCTTCTTGCCAAGCCCCGGAACGTCTTTCTGCAAGACTACTTTCATGTTTGCCTGCGGGCGAACCGCGACTCACCCGCTACCTCCTCTCCATATGCTGCGCGCGCATTGCCCATGCATCCCGACCGCAGAAGCGATCACGCTCGAGACGCAAGCTTCCTGAAGTCAAGCCAGCCATCGAGCAGACCGGCCATGGGCAAGAGCCAATTGAGGGGCGGTGTCATGTAGATGAACAGGGCAATGAAGATCCTGAGCCCCTTGGGAACGTTCATCGACCCAAGCACCGACCACAGTATCGCGATTCCGTTCAGAGAATAGACCATGACATAGACTGCTACTGCATTGACTGCCAGGGAGCGCACAAAACCGAGATTCACTCCGGGGACGGCATAGGCCAGCACAAGCGCCCCTATCAGCCCCCATGCAAAGCGCCAGTCGATTCTCCAGTCGGCGAAGGGCGGAATTGGCTCGACATCACGCTTCATTCTCACCAGAATCCAGCGCGTGGCGGCATATGCTATCGACGCGGAGAAGACGGCGCCGATCACCAGAACAGCCGGAAGGAATGTTTTGAACCAGACCGGCATCAGCTCCGTCATCTGCCTAACCAGCCCCAGGGACTCCTGGGGCACGCCCATCTTCTGGTACAGCTCCATGCTACGCTGCCCTGCCTCGGTGAAGACGTCCTGAAGCTTGGCTATCATCGCGCCCGGGGAAAGCGCCGATGCCCATGACGCCAGCAGAAAATCACTGACAAACGCAGCTAGGCTGGCCACTGACGTGCCGGCAAGGGAGACGATCCATGGACGCTTCCGAGCAAGGAGCGCGCCGAGGGCGATCCCTATGAAACCCACGCGGACCAGCACGATCAGGCCGTCAATCGGGCCGAGTATAGCGCTCACGCCCAGAGCAGCCACTAACGTGGCAAGGACGCCTGTACGTATGCCGTTTCTGATAACCAGGATCGCCACAGGAACCGGTATTACGTATAGCAGCAGTTTCGTGTATATGTCGGCTACATACATCACTATCGTAAGGGCAGCCAGAAGCGCTCCTTCAGTGAGTGCCCTGGTCCGCTCAGTGCGCGGTGAGTTCAACTGGAACGCCCCTTCCTGTGACCGGCGAGTGCGCTGAAGTCCCTGTACCACTGCTCCACTTCGTGTCCGTTCTGTATGTTCTCCCGAATGTTGACGTCAATCTGCTCATCGAGGGCGGCGTAGCCAATGCCCAATCTCTTCGCCAGCAGGTAGCAACCGATGATTGCATTAGCCAAATCGGATGCGCGCGGTTCCTCATCGGTACTTGCCAGAGAACGGTATACAGAAGCTACGCTTCCCAGCACCTCGGCCTTGAGCCAGTCAATCGTCTTGAAACTGCGCGCAATGTCGGTGTCACGCTGGTATCCCATTCCAACACCTCCCCTGCGTCTATCCGTTCTCGATGCCGTTCGTTCTCGATGCTCGACACTAAATCCTGCAGAGCTCATATGGCAAGGGATATGTGCGAGAAAACTCTTTGGACCATAAGGCTCCAAAGAGTTTTCGGATTCAGTGATAGCTGATGCTACTCCGCGGTGAACGGGAGCAGCGCAACGTGGCGTGCGCGCTTGATCGCCACGGTTACCTGGCGCTGATGCTTGGCGCAGTTGCCGGATATCCGGCGAGGCATTATCTTGCCCCTCTCCGAGATGTATCTGCGGAGCCTGGCAGTATCTTTGTAGTCGACATGCTCGACCTTGTCTACACAGAAAGAGCAGACTCGCCTTCTGGATCTGCGTCCTCTTTCGCGCTTCAATGTGATGTCCCCCCAATAGCTGAGGCAGTAGCGCGTAGTGCCTAGAACGGCTCGCCTATATCGATTTCATCTCCGAACGTGGACTCGCCTTCTTCGCCCGGTTCGGGGAAAGGCGGCTCCTCCACCGCCGGAACGCGCGCTGCAGAGTCAGGCCCTCGGTCGAGAAACTCCACCCTGTCGCCTATCACTTCCCACGCCCTGCGCTTCTGACCGTCAGTAGCCTGGTAAGTGCGGACTTGCAGTCGCCCTTCCACAGCGACGAGACGGCCCTTCTTCATGTAGGCGCCCACCGTCTCGGCCTGCTTGCGCCAGACAACCACATCGATGAAGTCAGTCCCGCGTTCGCCGGATTGACTGGCAAACGGCCTGTCGACTGCGACAGTGAACCTGGCCACGCTTACGCCGTTCTGCGTCACGCGGAGTTCCGGATCGCGCGTTAGGCGACCCACCAGTACGATCCTGTTCATGACAACACCACCCTGCCTCAAATTTAGGCCCGGCAAGGAGTCATTTGTCCTTGCGGACGATCAGGTAGCGTACCACGCCGTCGGTGATCCTGTAGACGCGTTCCAGCTCGGCCACTATGTCGGCAGTCGCGTTGAAATAGAGGACAACATAATACCCTTCGGTATGATCCCCTATCTCATACGCCAGCCTGCGCCTACCCATGCGGTCGGTCTTGGTCACTTCTCCGCCGTTTGACGTAATCAGCTCGTCAAACTTGGAGATCAGACCGTCGATCTCTTCATCGCCAAACGTTGGACTGAGGATATACATTGATTCGTAGGCGTTCACTGACTTCACCTCCCCTCGGACTTCGGCCCCGCGTCATGCGCAGAGCAGGGATTGCGAAATGAATTATAACATTAGGCCAGGGGGAGGCGCAACCCACCCAGCGGGTGATATTTCCAGAACAACGCCCCAATCACACGTTGAATCTGAATAGAATGACATCTCCATCCTGAATAACGTAGTCCTTGCCCTCAGTCCTGACCCGCCCATGTTCACGAGCGGCGCTGAAACAACCTTCCTGCAGCAGTAGATCCCACTGGATTACTTCGGCGCGTATGAAACCGCGCTCCATGTCGGTGTGGATTTTCCCAGCCGCCTTGGGCGCGGAAGTGCCCAGACGCACGGTCCATGCGCGCGTTTCTGGGCCCTTTATGGTGAAAAACGTGATGAGATCGAGCAGACGATACCCGGCCGTGACGACGCTATCCAACGCAGAGCGCTCCAGCCCGAGCGAGGCCAGATAGGCCCGCGCATCCTCCGGCTCCAATTCAGTCAGCTGTCGCTCCAGCTCCGCGCATACAGGGATCACAGGCACGCCGAGGCGCAACCTGATTTCCTCTTCGACCTCGTCAAGGCGGTCTGTGCAATCCTCCGGCAGATTCGCTATGATCATCATCGGCTTCATCGTCAGCAGGAAGAGGCCCTCTACCAACTGGAGACGCTCCCCGGATAGATCCATGTCTCGCGCAGGCCGCCCGGAGTTGAGCGATTCCTGCAACTGGGCCAGAATGTCCAGCTCAAGTCGGTATTTCTTGTCGCCTGTCTTCAACATCGGCTCTGTTTTGGCGATCCTTCTGCCCACCGTGTCCAGGTCAGCCAGGATCAGCTCCGTCTCCACGATACCCATGTCGCGAACGGGATCGAGCGTGCCGTCTACGTGAGTCACGTTGGGATCCGTGAAGCAGCGAACCACGTGGGCCACTGCATCCACTTCCCGTATGTGGGATAGAAACTTGTTTCCCAGCCCCTCGCCGCGGCTCGCCCCCTTTACGAGTCCTGCTATGTCCACGAACTGTACCGCGGCGGGAGTCACCTTTTCGGCGCCGGCGAGCCGTGCCACCTGCGTGAGCCGGTCGTCCGGAACTTCCACTACACCCACGTTGGGATCGATCGTAGTGAACGGGTAATTGGCAACCTGGGCCCGACCGCGCGTCAGCGCGTTGAACAACGTTGATTTGCCCACGTTAGGCAGGCCCACGATCCCCAGGCTCAGCATGCGAATCGCCTCCTGCAGAGGTTGATACGATCTCCCGAACATCCTTCACGAACTGAGGTCGAGGCAGCATGACCACCCGCCCGCAACCCTGGCACTTGATGCGGAAGTCCGCGCCTACCCGCAGCACTTCCCATGTCAAACTCCCGCAGGGGTGCGGTTTCTTCATCCGGACAACATCGCCCAGGTGAAAGACGTAATCCTTGGTCGCCATGTCCTTGCCCCCCAGATCCGACACATTTGTCGCCACCCGCCAAGCTGGCGTGGCGCGGCTCCCGACCGCCGGCAATCGACCGGCTCGCTCAGGATGCCCGGTCGGACTTCAATCCGGGTCCCACAGAGCCAGTGTCCGCGCTGTTCTGCTGCCCATCGATGATAACGTATCTATGCGGATATGCAACGCTAATGTCATTGTTGTCGAAAACCTTCTTGACCAGCAGCTTGAGCTGGCGTTCCAAGGACCATTGCTGCATGGGCTGAGCTGTCGCCCATACCCTCAAAGCGATTCCCGAGTCACCTAGATCCTGAACTCCGAGGACGGTGGGGCCGTCGACTATCTCAGGCATGCTCTCCCGGTGGCTGTCAAATGCGTCCTGCAGCGCTCGGATAGCGAGTTCCACGTCAGTCGAATATGGTACCTGTACATCGAACATGACCCTCATGGCGCGACCCCGAAAGTTGGTAACCAGGTTAATCGAGCCATTGGGCACGACGTGGAGTTGCCCGGCAAAATCCCTCACCTTGGTGACCCTCAGTCCGATATCCTCGACTACTCCCGACACACCCGAAATCGAGACATAGTCGCCCACCGCAAACTGATCCTCGAAAAGTATGAAAAAGCCGGTCAGGACGTCGCGTACCAGATTCTGCGCCCCGAAACCCAGAGCAACTCCGGCTATTCCGGCGCCTGCCACAAGACCCGACGTGTTGACACCGAGTTCACCGAGAACCATGATCCCCCCTATGAAGTACACCGCGTACCGGACAAGGCTCTTTATCACAGTCCTCAGAGTCATCAGACGTCTGTTGTCGCGAATCAGCGCGCGCTGCTCATTCTCGCGCGACTGGAACAGGCGGTCTATCAGCTTGGAGACAACGCGCATTATCAAGGCCGATATGAGAACGATCATCCCAATCCTGATCAGCGAGGAGACCAGAGCGCTCGTGCCCTCCGTGAACCTCCCCGCCGTGAATGTGCCCGTCATGATCTCCTGTAACACGGAAGGCCGCGCCGAGCTCGGCATATGCCACCACCTCCGGAGGATCCCCTTCCTAGTACCTTTAGACATCGTTCATGCATGTCCTGCCCGAATGGGAAAAACCCCTCTCGGGCAGTCGCCGAAAGGGGTGCGCGCGAAGGTTGATTGTTTCACATGAAACATTTCACCTCAGGGTCGTGGGCACAAACATATCCACCAGCCCGATGACGAAGGCTGCCAACAACGCGCCCGCAATGCTGACCGTCATGCCTGGCACGATGAACTTGGTGGCATATATCACCACCGCCGACACAAGGAAACCCACAATCCCTCTAGCATAGGGAGAGACCGCGCGCCCCAGGATGACCTCGATGAGCCATCCCAAAACGGTGATCACAGCTGCCGCAAGCAGCGCCGTCCAGAACGTGACCGTCGCGAACCCCGGTATGAGAAAGGAGATGAACATCAGCACAATCGCTGACACAACCAGTCTCACAAGGTGCTTTAACCACTGACCCATCGACTCTGCCCCCCAGTACATGTGCTGGTTTAGTTCGCCAATCGTGGTATTAGCATAACCAGCATCAGGGGGACTATGCTTGCCAGGCCTGGAGTGCCATGCCGGCTGATTCAGTCGTGACCTCCTAGAATGGCCCCCCGTAGTCAGCGAACGGCAGTTTCACCGAGGCCGTTCCCTCATAGACGGAGAGGTATCTGCGGGCCGCCCTATCCCAGGTGAAATTGGTCATTACGTGAGGTCTCCCGTTCGACCTAACCTGCTCAAGCCTAGCTCTGTCATCCATGTAGAGAAGGCCCATCTTGATCATGGCTGCCGCCAGTTCGCGCGGGTTGCGGGGAGGCACGAGTCTCCCGGTGGCGCCTTCCTTGTCCTTGTCGATATCCAGCACTGTATCGTTTATGCCGCCAACCTTGGTTCCAATCGGTATGGATCCCATGCACATCGCCTCCAACTGAACCAGGCCGAATGGCTCGAAGTTGGAGGGAATTAAGCAGAAGTCGGACGCGCCGTACCACGCACGCGTTGCTTCCCTGCCCAGGTAACCTATGATGGCCTTCACGTTCCTGGGGTACTTGCGTTCCATATCACGCGCCATTTCCTCAAGAGCAGGGTCGCCCGAACCCAGCACTACCATCCTTAGCAGAGGGGCTACTCTGTCTGCGCCCGGCAATTTCCCATCCAGAAGCATCTGTGCAGCTGCGAACATGTGGTCGACGCCTTTCTGTTCCATGTCGAAACGCCCCACGTAGAAGTAGAGAATGCCATCGTCCAATCCGTGTTCGCGCAGGATAGCGGCGCGCCGCTCGTCCCTGGGTTTGCCCGCGTCTTCCAGGCGGGCGGGATCCCAGAATGAGAAGTCCATGCCGTTCCACACATAGGTGGCCTTGCCCGCATACTCTCCGAAGAGAGTCTTCCATTCCTCGTTCAGGTAAGTGTAGCTGACGGTTGTCAGGTAGTCACATACGCGGCAGCCGAATGTCTCGAGGTTGAACATGATACCTTCTTTGCTGACCTCAATGCACTCCGGGTCAATGAACTCCCTCAATCCGGCCCGCTCCATCTCATCCACCGCGATCTTCTCACGGCATATGCGATGTATGGTGTATACCATAGGTATCCTGAGGTATTTCTTCGCAACTGCGCCTCCGAGAACACAGTGCCAGTCGTTGATATGAGCGACGTCGGGTCGCTTGCCCTCCTTCCCCATGATCAAGTTGATTGCAGCCGGAAAGGCGTGAGCGAAATGAACCAACTTGGCCGTAAGGGTCTCTCGAGGGAAGTAGACATCGGGGTGGTCCAGGACATCGTCGCTCAGCAGAAAGACCCGCACGCCGTTGCGGTCCATTTCGTATACGGTGACTTCGAACGGGCTTGGTCCGGCAGCGATCTTGAATTTGCCGTATTTCTTCACCTTGAAGTCCCGCTCGGTCTTGTGAATGCCGTGCGACGGCATGAAGACCATTACTTCGTTGTCGCGTGCGAGCGACTCGCCTATCGAGGTCGCGGCCTCAGCCAGTCCGCCCACTCGTTTGGGAAGGTGTTCAAACGTTGCCAGGCTGATTATCATGCTGCCCTGGCGGCATGCGCCCCGGTTGCGCAGCCGAGACATCAAGCCGCCGCTCGCCTCCTTTCATACTCTGCTCTGTCCGATCTACCCTAGTCCAGAGTCAACATCACATAGTGTGCCGCTGTTCGCGGCCATAACTCGTGCATCGCCGGACATCAATTGCAGAATACCAAAGGGTGGACAAACGGACAAGGTCCTGTATGCAGCAATAACAGCATATGGCATTTGGACGGGCGGGGGCTGCATGCCCGCGTGTGCGTGCAATGGCAGGCAACTGTCACCCGGCGGCCAACGGCAATATAATGGAGTGCCGCAGTACGGCTGCACTCCCGACATGAGGAGGGATATCAAATGTGGCGATTTCTGGAACTGGCCATCAGCCCGTTTTTCAGATGGCGCGGTAGGACCTGCATACTCATAGTACGGACTACGAGAAGATAATGGCCCCCAGAAGGCCGGATATGGCCAACACCAGTATGGGATCGAGTTTCACCTTGAACACCAACAGGGCTGCCACTGCAGCCATGATTATCGACTTTAGATCCACGAGGGCTACGCGCGCTACGCTCAGCGCCGCGGCTGCGATCAACCCCACAACAGCCGGACGCATGCCCGACTTCACCAACGCTAGTTGGGTGCTGTTCTCGAACCTCTTGGCCAGCATGGCCAGGGCCAGGATGATGACAACCGATGGAGTCACTACTCCGAGCGTGGCCACGATTCCTCCTAACACCCCGGCCAGCCGATAGCCAACGAAAGTCGCGCTGTTGACGGCAATTGGCCCCGGGGTCACCTCCGCAATGGCTACGATGTCGGTGAACTCCCTGACTGTGAGCCACCCACGTCCATGTATTATCTCGCTCTCTATCAGCGGCAACATGGCATAGCCGCCCCCGAACGTAAACAGCCCGACTTTGGCGAAACTCAGATACAGATTGAGCAGGATCATGCGTCTGTTCCTCCATTGCCTGCGATACTACGCGAAGAAAGACCGTAAACAGCGGCAGCCGTCACGACCAGCGCCGGACTGACGCGGACGAATGCGACCAGAACCATGGCTGCGACAGCCAACGCTAGTTCCGTTCGGGAACGCACAACCGGCCTGCCGATCTTGATCGCTGCAGACAGGATCAGAACCACAACGGCGGGCCGGATCCCTGCAAATGCAGCCTGGACGTAGGTGGACGAGGATATCTGGTCAAACAGCGCCGCCACTACTAGGATAATGATGATTGACGGCAGAATGCAGCCAGCCAGGCACGACAAGGCGCCCCAAATCCCGCGCAGCATGTACCCGACATACACCGCAGTGTTCACCGCTATTGGGCCTGGAGCCGTCTGCGCGATCGCGAGAACATCCACGAAGCTATCCTTTTCGACCCATCCTCGACGCTCTACGATATCCCGTTGAATCAGCGGCACCATCACGTATCCTCCGCCGATGGTGAATGCGCCTATCCTGAAGAATGTCCAGAACAGAGCGGCAGCTGAAGCTCTCGGCGGCGCTTTCATCTCCTGCCTGCGGTCTTCATTGGACTTGGAGTCCGTCGCGGATTTGGAATCCATTGATCTGTCTCCTTCAACGATGATGCTGCGGGGTCAGCGCCTCTTCCTCCTGCTACGTTCTCTTGCCGACAGCTCGCCCACTGCCCGGTTGACGCTGAGCGAGCCACTGACCAGGCCGATGACGAATCCCGCCAGCGCCCCCCAAGGTCTTGTCCCATACTTGGAGTCGGCGTAGGCTCCAATAACAAAGCCCATGGCTATGAAACTCGCGAACTCCACCGCCATCCATACATAGCCCATGCAGACTCAGCTCCCCGCAGTTCTCGGATCAGCCGGGCATCATGGAATAACCACAGCTTGCGGTGATGGTCCCGCCTTCACTATCGATGGCTGGGGCTTGTACCTGTCGCGCGAAATCAGCTCCCGCCTGATCTCCACGTCTCCCGATTTCACGACCCGCCACACAGCAACCAGGTATCCGGGCGCACCGGCCTGGATGGTCGTGTGCGAGCCAGGCGGTGATGTCTCATCCACCTGCTCAATCACTCCGGGGTCAATCCTCTCCAGTACTTGGGTCTCAATTCCTATGACCATGTCTCGTGGAAGGTCACCGAAGACTTTGAATGTGATGGTGTCCTTGTCGACGCTGGCCTTCAGGAGCACGTGATGGTCGGTGTTGTTTTTGATCTTGAGGTCAATAGCTCCGTATGATACCGTGGCGTCTCTCCCCAAAGGCACATAGCTAATGGGCAGAGAGTGGTTGATCCTAGATACTACCTGCAAATCCGACAGCAAAGCTGCGTTGTATAGAGTCGTAGATACTTGGCATATTCCGCCGCCTATTCCCGGCACGAGCTCAGCATTGACTATGATGTCGGCCTCTAGGAAGCCTCGCTCTGGGGTTCTCGGACCTACTACTTCATTGAAAGAGAAGACATCGCCCGGGGCGATGATGGTCCCGTCAATCATGGCCGCCCCCAGCCGGATATTCTCCGACCGCTTGACATTGCTCGCCTTGAATTTCGTAGTGTACTGGCCGAGCAGACGCGCAATCCCTCTCGCTTGCAGCTCAGACGTGACCACAGCGGGCAGCACTCTCTCCACGGGAAGATCAATCTCGCGCGTCCCGCGCGCCAGCGTAGTGCTTCTCAGCCTGGATATCAGTCCATCCACGTCAAGCTGGCGTCCTTCGGAAGACGGCTCAATGATGACCTCATCCTCGTCTGTTATGACAATCCTGGCGTCAACAGGCTGGACCTGCACTACGTTGGCAAGAGCGAAGACCAGGTCACGCAGACGCTGCTCATCGACGGAAACCACGAGAGGTATCTCGAAGCCCTCACGTGCAGCCTGTCGGCGCTGGACCAATCTGGCGTACAACCGTCCACTACGACCTATGCTGTACGCAGCCCTGAGGGCCGCTTCTATGTCGACAACAGTACCTATCTCCTCCGGGCTTACTCGCCAGGTCTCATCACCCAGTCGCAGAGAGATAGGCGCTGTTTCGCACTTGCTCATCTGGGCCTGCAGGTGCGCCCCGGCCTCAGACATGGTCATGCCGCCCACATCGTGGCCTCCCACGGTGACTCCGCGGCAGATCCGGTTGGCCTCCAACACACCAGGAGCAAAGATCCCTGTACTCCATAGTGCGCCGATGATCAAACATGCGACAATGCCCGTCGCCATGACTACTTTTCGCAACCTAAGGTTACTGGTTTCTCCCATGGGCAGCAGATTACCTCCGCAATATCCATAGCGCATAAGTCGCGCATATTATGACTGAGAACTCGCTTCGGGCGCCCGCATGGCCGCCTAGACGAGCATAGCACATTCCTGTGCGGTTGTGCGACTGCGCTGTGCGGCTCTTCTCTTGCGCCGGCCGGCATGGTCGTCGCATGCCCACATAGAAGAGAGTGCGTGCTCATATACTTCAACTAGCACGTCCGGCGGATGCCGCCGACGTTTGCGTAGTCAGAGGAGGTCGCTCGTGGAAAGCAAGCCTGATGCTACCTATGAGAACCGCCCCGCCATTGTCAGGAATCCTTCGTCCGGACCCACCCGGGCTCATGTCGACAGCCCCAACTTCAGCGCCTGGCTTGCACACGAGATTGCAGCCAGCCTCAGTGATCCGCTCGGGGTTCGCAGCCAGCCGCTCACCGTGGTGTGTATCGGCACTGACCGGTCCACAGGCGATGCACTCGGGCCGCTAGTAGGCAGCAGGCTGACCGAGTGGCGATCAGTGCGCGACCGTATTCGTGTAGTCGGCACGCTTGATGAACCGGTGCATGCCGGCAATCTCCGCGGCGCCATCCAAGCGCTCGGGCTTGCCAGGCCCGGAGCGGGGCACGTGCTTGCCGTCGACGCCTGCCTGGGCCGGGTGGGCAGCATCGGCTACATCACCGTAGGCGAAGGACCGCTCAAGCCCGGAGCCGGTGTCAACAAGGAGTTGCCTCAGGTCGGAGATGCGTACATCACGGGAGTGGTCAACGTGGGCGGATTCATGGAGTATCTCGTACTTCAGAATACCCGCCTGTCACTGGTAATCAAAATGGCGGACGCCATCGCCCGCGGAGTGGTCACGTATGTGGTTGGCCCGACCTAGGGAGACGCCCGAAGGCCGCCCGGCGGTGGTCGCAGAGTACGCCTAATGCTCCTGCCCCCATGACCTCGACAGAATCTCGACGACCTCAGCATCTGATACCTGGGCGAAGTCCACGTAGAACTGGCCCACTGCGGCGAAATCCTCCGGAGTCGCCAGGCTCACTATCATGTCGACCTCCTGCCGCAACCACTGAAACGTGTCCTGAGGACATACTGGCGTTGCGACTATCAGCCGCAGCGGACGGTCGCCGCGAAGGCTGCGCGCCGCCGCCATCACGGTATAGCCAGTCGCGATTCCGTCGTCCACAACGATTACGTCCCTGCCGGTGATCCTCGGAGATGATCGCGCCCCGCGGTACGACGACAGCCTCCTATGGATCTCGTCCAGCTCGAGGCGACTTACTCTATCGATGTACTCCGTGTCCACCTTCAGCCGGCGGATGAGAAGCTGGTCCAGCACGACGTTACCGTCGGGCCCGATAGCACCTATGCCCAGCTCAGGGTTGAGAGGCGAACCTATCTTCCTTGATACGATCACGTCCAGTTGCGCGCCGATCGCGAGTGCCACTTGCTCAGCAACGGGAACTCCGCCTCTGGGCAGCGCGAGCACGAGCGGGTCAGTCCAGGCTCTTGCCGCAACTTCCTTGCCCAAAGCCCGCCCGGCCTCGATCCGGTTACGGAAACGCATCGTGCATCCCTCCAACCAGGCAAAATGGGGAAAACGACGAGGGACGGCGCCCCGCTCTACAGCACGACCGTCCCTCGGTTCTGCAAACTCGAGTCATTAATCATCCGCGCCCGGCGATTGGTTCTCTAAAGGCTCCGGCGGCGCACTCGGATGGCCCGCATCCGTTTTCAACATCTCACACTTGCCGAGGAAAGTGGCCCCTTCCTCAACAACAAACGATGCGATAGCTACATCCCCAAAGACCTTACCTGTGCGGGCAATCTCAAGACGCCCCGACGCCTTTACGTCTCCCCTCAGCTCGCCGGCGACAGTCACATTGGCGGCAGTGATCGATGAGGTTACCAGTCCACCCTGGCCGACGATCACGTCCTTCTCCGCTTCGACAACCCCATCCACGAAACCATCTACACGCACAGTGCCCGATACGCTGACGGTGCCATGGACTCTGGCGCCCTTGCCTATGTAAGTATCTACCCTTGTATTCCCCGAAGACAGCTGCCTGTCTCTTCGGAACATCGACCCCCCATCCCTTCCACTGGGTAGTCTGCCTGATTCGTTACTTCATATAAGAAGACGGGTTAACCGGACGCTTGTCGACGCGCACCTCGTAGTGCACGTGAGCCCCAGTGCTCAGCCCAGTGCTGCCCACATATGCGATTGCTTGTCCTCGCTTCACGGCGGCGCCGGTCTTCACTGCATTGCGTGAGTTGTGGGCGTAAAGCGTCGTAATGCCGTACCCGTGAGAGATCTCAACAACATTTCCGTAACTGCCGAGCCACCCCGCTCTAGTTACGACTCCGTCAGCCGTAGCCATGATGGGAGTTCCACGAGGTGCTGCTATGTCCACACCTTCGTGAAACCGGGTGACCCGAAGAATTGGGTGAAGCCTGTTTCCGTAACCCGAAACGATCTTGCCCTTGGCGGGCGCGATTGAAGGCGTGCGATTGAGCTTGTCTTGGTATTTCGTCGCTCGGGACCTCAGGCTGGACATGTCTTTCTGTGTAGCACTGGTGAGCTCGGATAACCTGGCCAACGCTTCACTGGCGGCGATAGCCAGCTCATCCTCCTCCTGAACTGCGCCAGCGTCTATCTCTTCTTCACAGCCTGACCCTGCTGCCAACGCAGATCCGATCACCGGTTCGCCTCTATCTGCCCCAAGGTCCCCTCCGCGCGATGTCGTCCCTCTCACTGTGGATGACGAACTCGATGAAGTGCTCTTGGCCGAGCCGGAGCCCTTCACAATCTCCCATATCCTAGAGTTCTCGCCGACCACATCGTGAACCGCGGCGGCCAGCTTCTCGGCCCGTTCCGTCAGCTCCTTGAGCTGTGTGATGCGATCATCCTTCTCTTCCTTGAGAAGCTCATTCTCCCTGAGGAGTTCCTCCATCGCCATCCCTTGGGATTGTTTCGCCCGGGTCAGCTGAACCATGTCGCGTGTCACGTGTACATAGGACCCAACTAGAAGAACTGCCAGCCCTACCGCGATCGGCAGACCGACCCGAAGAGCCAGACATGGAACGGTTATCGACTTCGGGGGTCCCCCCGAAGTCGGGATAGCCATCAGTGTGAGTGATCCTCGATGTTTTCGAAGAGAGTACCGCGAAAGCAACCGTAGATTCACCAGAACGTGCCGCCGGAAGCCCCTGTTCTCGGGCTTGGGGAAGAGCGCGGCACTTCCCCCCTTCCAGGAAATTCGTGTATACGCCCCCCGGCATCCGCGACTGAAGCGCCAATCGCCCAGCATTAATAGTATGGCCAGTACTTGCCTGGCTTTGCGTTCCATGACCGCAACTACCGGCATACTTAGCCATCGTTTTACATTCTGCGCATTTACACGAATTCCTGCTGATGGTATCGATTTAAGTCAGCGCTGCCCCGGATATCCTTCGATTGCCCGTGCTATCGCGGTGATCTCCTCATCGGAGAGGTTATGCGTTGAGCGCCCTGCCTTCACCGGTTTCGCATAGACCCTCGTCTCTTCGCGCCCACATAGCCCGCTTATCACGACTCCGGTAGCGTTGGCGTCCAGAAGAGCCAAAGAGAAACTCTGCTCGCCGCCGACATCGTCAAAGGCATTGTAGCGTAGAATTCCAACTTTCTGAACGTGTCGCTGGCATACACCCGCAAGGTCGGTCAGCTCACTCTGTGTCTTCTCCAGCTGCGCTGCGAGGGAATCGGTCCGCGCTATGTAGTCGAGTAGCAGCGCCTCCGCGTTTCTGCCTTCAGCATTGCCGAGGAGAACGCGATAACGCTTTTCCAAACGCCTAGTTCTTGCCGAAGCCACGAGGAACACAGCTATGCTGACCAGCAAGACTAGGGACAAAACAAGAACCACAATGTCCTTCTGTGTTTCAAACAGATTAGCCAATCCGACCATCTCCATACTTATCCATGGCCCTGTCGGGCCGCGGTCCCCCCCTCCCCCTGCGCCGAACGTAGTCTCGCAACACTGCCGCGGTGCACGATCCCGGAATATGATCTCGGACCGACCGCTATGCGCCGCCCAGTATGATCTCGAGAATCCGATCCAGATCCTCAGCGGAGTAGTATGCGATCTCAAGCTTGCCCTTGCTGATGGACCCGGACAACTTCACCCTTGTGCCAAGCCTCTCACCGAGTCGCTGCGTCAGGCGAACCGCGTCCGGATCCTCTTCAGAGGTTCGCTTCCGAGTTGTTTCACGTGAAACATTCCGTGCAGTCCCCTTGACCAGCTCCTCAGCCTGCCGCACGTTGAGCCCATTTGCAATGATCACTGCGGCGGCTTTGAGCTGATCGCTCTGATCGGGAATGGCCAGGAGGCAGCGGGCATGCCCTTCACTCAGCCTTTTCTCCTCAATAGCTCTCTGAATCTCTGCCGGCAGGTTGAGCAAACGCACCGCATTGGCAATGGCGGGCCTGCTACGACCTATGGTGCTCGACAGTTGCTCCTGGGTCATGCTGAACTCGTCCATGAGCCGCCGGTAGGCTGAAGCCTCCTCGATCGGGTTCAAGTCCTCTCTCTGGAGGTTTTCGATCAGGGCTACCTGCACCATTTCGGTATCGTCAAGCTCCCGAACGACTGCCGGGATTCTTCGCAGCCCTGCGATCTGAGCAGCCCTCCATCGGCGCTCGCCGGCTATCAGTTGGTATCCGTCTCCCGACGGCCTCACAACTACGGGCTGAAGAACGCCGTGGCGCCGTATGGATTCGGCGAGTTCCTCAAGGCTCTCTTGGGTGAAGGACCGGCGTGGCTGAAACGGGTTGGGCGAAAGCCGGTCGACGGGTGCCTCAATGGCACGAGGCCTGTCAATGACCTCATTCACAATGTCCGCCCCTACGATGGCGTTCAGCCCCTTACCCAGTCCTCTTGGCTTTGCGGCCATCCCTAGGCCCCCTCCCGCTTCATTACTTCCGCCGCTAGGCCCTTGTAGGCCTCGGCTCCTTTGGATCTATCATCATATAGCGAAATCGGAAGACCGTAGCTCGGAGCCTCGCTGAGCCTCACGTTCCGGGGGATGACGGACTGAAACACGTAGTCTCCGAGGTTTGACCTCACGTCGTCAGCAACCTGCTGCGATAAGTTGGTTCTGGAATCGTACATTGTAAGCACAATTCCCTCAATCTCAAGGCAAGGGTTGAGATGGCGGCGAACTAGGTCAACAGTGCGCATCAGCTGGCTTACTCCCTCCAGCGCATAGTACTCGCATTGTATGGGCACGAGCACGGAGTCGGCTGCAGTAAGGGCGTTTATCGTGAGGAGCCCCAGTGAAGGAGGGCAGTCTACCAGCATGTAATCATAGGTTGCACGAAGAGGTTGTAGTGCGGACCGGAGTCGATGCTCCCTGGAGATGACGCTGACCAGCTCAATCTCAGCGCCCGCCAGATTGAGGGTAGCCGGAACGACATCTAGGCCCTCAACAGCGGAGGGCACAATTGCCTCGGCGATGGGCACTTCGTCGATCAATACCCGATAAATGCAGGTCTCCACTTCGCGCTTGGCGATCCCCAGGCCTGACGTGGCGTTACCCTGAGGATCCATATCGACCAGCAGGACCCGCCGGCCGGCCATGGCCAGGTAAGCACTGAGGTTCACGGCTGTAGTGGTCTTGGCCGTACCGCCCTTCTGATTGACGATTGCGATAACCCTGCCCAATGCGGCGTTCCCCCTTAGCGTCCTTTGCAAGAGTTCTCCGCTCTTCGGCAATGTCCTTCACCAGAGAGGGTTGGTTACACTGCTCTCACCCGGGTGATTTCCTGTCAGCCTCTGCTTCACCCAGGGGACGCCGCTCGGGCACTCCCGGCCTTCTCGGATACTGCGCGGGTGTGCTCTTCCGCTTCCTGGCGCTCACCAGCACTCGCGTGCCTGCCCCGAACGGCAGTTCCAGCCGGCAAGTCTCGAGCTCTCCGCCTCCCAAGATGGTCACAGCGCGGGCGCCGGCCTCAATCTCCTGCGCCACTTTGGGCCCCTTCATCGCCACAAACGACCCGCCCAATCTCACGAACGGAAGACAATACTCGGCGAGAGGAGACAGGCTGCTTACTCCGCGCGCCACTGCAAGGTCGAATCGCTCCCTGTAACGCGGGCGCCTGGCGAGTTCCTCGGCCCGAGCCTGCACGGATTCCACATCCGGCAGGCCCAGCGATGCCGCGACCTCTCGCACGAAGTCAACTTTCTTGCCCACGCTGTCGATGAGAAGCATTCTGGCAGCTGGGTTCATTATCTTCAGCACTAACCCCGGGAAGCCCGCGCCGGTTCCGACATCCACGATGCTCGTGACGTTGCGCAGGTCGACCGCTCGCAGGCACGTGAGGGAGTCGGCGAAGTGCTTGACGGCTATCTCGGCGTCATCAGTGATGGAAGTCAGGTTGACGCTCCTGTTCGCCTCGATCAGGAGTTGCTTGTAGGCGCAGAACATGTCCAGCTGTCTCTCGTCAACCTGCACTCCTAGCTCACTCGCTGCCTGTTCCAGGGTCCTGCGGAAAAGCGTCTCCGTACGTGCGGTTTCGTCAAACACAGTCGTTACCCTCCGCTCCGGCGCCGGCCCGAGCGATCTCTCGTAGGTGTACGGTCAGGGCCATGACGTCGGCCGGCGATACTCCCGATACGCGTGTGGCCTGGCCAACCGACAGAGGCCTGACCTGTGCCAGGCGCTCCCTGGCCTCTCGAGACAACCTGGACAGGGAAGCGTAGTCGATGTCGGCGGGAATCGCCCACCGCTCGAGCTTCCTGAATTCCTGCACCTGTCTCTCCTGCTTAGCGATGTATCCCGCGAAACGAGTCTCTATCTCCACCTGCTCCTTCGCGTCGTCGTCGTAGTGCCGATACGAATCCGAAAGCGCACGGCCGGCCCGCACCATCTCAATGGCCTCACGCCGCTCGCTGAATCTGTTCCACCTTTCATCATTGACAAGCCCCACGCGTCGGCCCACGGGCGTAAGCCGCAGATCCGCATTGTCCTGCCTGAGAAGGAGTCGGTACTCGGCCCTGGCAGTCATCAAACGGTAGGGCTCATCGGCCCCTTTAGATACCAGGTCGTCTATGAGCACGCCGATATATGCTTCAGACCTGTCGATGACGACGCGAGTCCTCCCGGGCTGCGTGACGCCCAGCGCAGCGTTGATGCCGGCCACTAGGCCCTGAGCCGCTGCTTCCTCGTATCCAGACGTCCCGTTAATCTGCCCGGCGCAGTACAGTCCGCGCACTGCGATGGCCTCGAGCGTCGGAAAGAGCTGAGTCGGGTCGATGCAATCGTACTCGATCGCATAGCCATATCTGACGATATGCGCATTCTCCAGGCCCGGTATGCTTCTCACCATCTCTTCCTGAACTCCCACCGGCAGGCTGGTGGAAACTCCGGCCAAGTACATCTCTCCAGTTCGTCTTCCCTGCGGCTCGACGTAGACTTGGTGACGCGCCCGTTCCGGGAAACGAACGATCTTGGTCTCTATCGCCGGGCAGTAGCGCGGGCCGGTTCCGGTTATGGCGCCGCTGTACATGGGAGCACGGTGCAAGTTGTTCCTTATTATCTCGTGTGTACGCTCGTTGGTCCACGTCGCCCAACAGCACAGCTGCTCCCTGGGAAGGGGCCTGCGTAGAAACGAGAATCCATATGGCAGGTCCTCACCAGGCTGAGCGACCATCTTCGAGCGATCCACGCTGCGCCCGTCGACGCGCGCGGGAGTGCCTGTCTTGAACCGATGAATGACAAAACCCAATCTCCGAAGATCTTCTCCCAGCTCAACGGATGGAGGCATGCGGTCAGGACCGGACGCGTAGCTGAGCTCGCCCATGTACACGCGCCCACCCAGATAAGTCCCCGTAGCAAGCACCACTGCGCGAGCCGATATCTCGCCCATATCAGTAACCACGCCTGCAACGGCTCCGCCGCGAGTCACCAGGCCTGACACTGTCGCCTGCCTGAGCGCCAGGTTGGGCTGGCTCTCCAGCGCCATCCTCATACGCGCCTGGTAGTCAGCCTTATCGATCTGTGCGCGGATCGCCCTCACCGCAGGGCCCTTGGATGTATTGAGCATCCGCACCTGCATGAAAGCGTCGTCCGCAGCCAGGGCCATCTCTCCCCCGAGAGCGTCTATCTCCCTGACTAGTTGGGCCTTGGCGGGTCCGCCTATCGACGGATTACACGACATCTGAGCTATGTTGTCCATACTCACAGTGATCCCCAGGGTTGAGCAGCCCATGCGGGCACAGGCGAGCGCAGCCTCGCACCCAGCGTGTCCCATACCCACTACAATCACGTCGTAATCCACTGCGCCTCACCTCTCATCTCTTGCCGCGGAGTCACTTGCCGACGCAAAACTGCTCAAATATCCTGTCTATGATATCCTCACGGGCGGTCTGGCCCGTTATCTCACCCAGAGCGTCAATGGCAACACGCAAGTCGATGGAAAGCATATCAGGCGGTACGCCTTCGCCGGTCGCCCGCGCCACCTCATCAAGAGCATTCGCCGCCCTGCCAAGACAATCAGCTCTCCTCGCCCCAAACGACTGGGCGGTCTCACCGAAATCGACCTCCCGAGCCACGGCCAGCGCTTCAATCTCGGCCTCTAGCTGGTCTATCCCGCTTCCGGTCAGCGCCGACACCCGCAGAACCCGTCGGTTGCCCACGCGCCCGCCAACATCCTCGCCGGCGAACGCTTCGGGGAGATCGGACTTGCTGATAACAACCGCCGTGCGGTGTTCGGGCGTCGACATCACGATCTCGAGATCCTCCGGAGCGAGCGGCATCGAACCATCAATCACCGCTAGAGCTATGTCCGCATCGGCCAGTGCTCCTCTGGCGCGTTCCACGCCGATCCTCTCCAGAGGATCGACAGCCTCGCGCATGCCTGCGGTATCTATCAGCTGTATGGGGATACCGCGGATGTTGGCTACCTCGGATACGGTATCCCTGGTAGTGCCGGGCCTGTCGGACACAATTGCCCTCTCTTCGCGCAGGAGAGCGTTGAGCAGACGAGACTTCCCGACGTTTGGCCTTCCGACTATGGCCACACTGGCGCCTTCCCAGAGAACCCGGCTTCTGCGCGCTTCAGAAGCAGCACGATGCAGGTCCGTGGCGATGCGCCCGGCTTCCCTTCCTATCTCAAGCAACTGCATCTGGGGAATGTCATCCTCGGGAAAATCCAGAGAAGCCTCGATAACCGTCATGAGCTGCGCCACTGCTTCCAGTGACTCCTGCACCATGCGCCCGGGTTCTCCCGATAGAAACGCCGATGCTGAACGCCGGGCCCGCTCAGTGCGCGCATTGATCACCTGCAGTACGGCCTCAGCCTGCCCAAGGCTTATACGCCCATTGAGAAAAGCCCGCCTCGTGAACTCCCCTGGCCCTGCGTGCCGCGCTCCAGCGTCCAGTACCGCCTGCAAGACTGCCCGTACCACCGCAGGCCCCCCGTGGCAGCTGAGCTCAACAACATCTTCTCGGGTATAGGAGGACGGACCCGGCATCGACAGCATGATAGCCTCATCTATGAACTCCCCACAGGAGTCGTACACTCGGCCGTAGGTCGCATGCCACCCGCGGTCGTGTGCCGGCGGCGAGCCATCGCCCCGATGTCGGCGAGCCGGCCTGAAGACTCCGGTCACCACCTGCTGGGCGTTTGGCCCCGACACCCTGACAACAGCTATACCACCCATCCCCACGGGTGTAGCCACCGCCGCGATGGTATCGGCAGCGTACGCCGTCAAATCCGACATGTCCGCACCTCCCCCGCGTTGACATCGCGATCCCCATCCGGGCCATTGTTTCACGTGAAACAATCCTCGTCACAGTATCAGCATAAAAGAAAGTGCGCGCTTTTCAAACACGCACCTTCACAATATCGCATTTTCAGAGCTTCGCGCGCTATTCACTGGGGGATATGACTATCCGCCTGTAAGGCTCACGTCCCTCTGAATGGGTGACAACGCCGTCCACGTCTTTGAGGGCCATATGGACAATACGCCGTTCCAGAGCGGACATGGGTTCCAGTACTTGCCTTTTCTTGTCACCTATTACCTTATCCGCCGCCTCCGCCGCCATGGCCCTGAGGGTCTCCTCCCGTTTCCTCCTATAGCCTGCAACGTCCACGACATACCTGACCCGGTCTTCTTCGCCGGAGTTTCGAACTGCTCTGTTGGCAGCCAGATTGACCAGATACTGTATTGAGTCCAACGTCTCCCCATGGCGCCCGATCAGCATTCCAAGCGACTTGCCCTCAACCTCAAGCATTGTGACGTCCTCTGCCTGGCTTTCGTACACTTCGGCGTCCAGGCCCATGACCGACACCAACCCCTCGAGGAACTTCGCGCCGTGGCTTAAGGCTCCCTCATCCACGGCGTCTCTATCGATGTCGCTGTGGACAGCGTCAACTTCGCGCGAAGAAATGCCGCCTTGCCCGGCCCGATCGGCGCGCGGGCCGTTCGCTTTCGGCGCGGATACGTTCGAGACTACCTGGGGACCTGGTCTGGGGCATGCGCGACCCTGCGGCGCATTGTCACTCGGCGCTGAACCTGCATTCACGGCGCGCATGCGAATCCGCGCATGCCTGAACCCCACGAGACCCAGGAATCCGCGCGAACCCTCATCTATGACCTCTACCTCGACCTGATCCTTCCTCAATCCGAGGGACGACAATCCGGCCAAAACCGCGTCCTCGACCGTCTTGCCAGTGACCTCTATTGGTTCCATCTAGCTGACTCCCTTCTTAGACGCAGCCAGTTGCCTCTGGATCAAGTAGTGTTGGAGTATGCTGACAACGTTCGTGGCTACCCAGTAGACAGCTGCTCCTGAGGGCATGGTTCTCGTGAACCAACCGAAGAAGAGCGGCATTACGATGGTCATCGTCTTCTGCGATTGGTCTGTAGTAGTCTGGGCCATGGAAAACCACATCGTGACGGCAGATAGGATGGGCAAAATCCATGGGTCGGGAGCGCTGAGACTCGCTAGCCAGAGGAAGCTGCTCTTGGCCGCGCCGAAACTATCAACAAAAGCTTTGTTTTGCAGCACCCGGAAGAACACGATGAGCACGGGCAGCGGGATCAGCGCTGGAAGGCACCCGGCCATGGGATTGACCTTATTGTCACGGTACAGCTCAGCAAGGCGCTGTTGATACTCCTGCGGTTGCCCCTTGTATTTCTGCTCTAGTTCCTTGATTTTCGGGGTGAGGGCCTTCATCTGTTCCATCACCCTGACCTGGTGCGCCTGCAGCGGATGGAGAATTGCCTTGATCAGTACTGTTACTGCTATGATTGCCCATCCAAGGTTGCCCGTGAGGTTCGTGAAGTACCGCAGAATGCTCTCCATCACCGAGGTGATGCTCAATGCAGCCTCCCCCTTTCAATCAGAGGACTGTGGCTCGTAATGTAGTATTAGGTGCTGGAACGGGATCGTACCCTCCCCGACTGAATGGATGGCATCTGAGAAGCCGCCTCAAGGCGAGGTATGAGCCGCGAAGCGCTCCATGCCTGCGCACTGCCTCTTCTGCGTACTGTGAGCATGTGGGCACAAAACGACAACACGGACCTCTCTTCAAAGGGGAGATGTACGCTCGGTACAGTCGAATTGCCATGAGCTCAAGCTTCTGGAGCATCTCCGGCCTCCTCACGCGGCAGCGCGCCAGGCGCCTCCGTCATCTCCCGAATCAAGCACACGTCCAATTGCTCAAGCGCTCTGTTCAGATCAGTCAGGACTTCCTCGCAGCGGAGATCAGGCACAGTCATGCGCCGCCTCGGTACGATCACGAGGTCATAGCCCCGATTCGGCGTAACACTGGAAAGGCGCACTGCCTCGCGCAACAGTCGTTTGATCCTGTTGCGCCTTACCGCGCCCCCCATTTTCTTCCCTACAGGAAACCCAACGCGCACGATCTCCAGGCCGTTCGGCACAGCGTGGACCACAACATACTTCCCCGCGGCAGCCTTGCCTTCGCGGAAGGCCCTGCGGAACTCCGAAGTCCTACGCAGGCTGTGTGCGCGCATATCGGGCCCTCCTGTTACAAACGCCGATACGAAAGGAAAAGCCGTCGCACGACGGCAGAACTTCAAGGCGCAATAGGTTGGCTCAGACCGAAACCCGCTTGCGGCCCCTGGCGCGCCTCCGCCTTATTACTCTCCGACCGCCGGGGGTGCTCATGCGAGCCAGAAAACCATGAACCTTTGCCCTGCGACGTACCTTGGGCTGGTATGTCCGTTTCATCCAAGCGTTCCTCCCTGTATACTCCACCGCAAGCATGCCGCGTCAATTATAAGCGACGCAAACCTGCAGTGTCAAGAACCACTCAGGCAGCGATCCAGCCCAAATCGCGGACTAGGCGAGGCGCGGCTCGCAGCCCTTTCCGTTTGTCCACAGGGACCTTTCAGACACTCCATTCGGACTGTCCCGGTACCCCCAAGTCTGTTATGATAGTGTTTGCAAACGGATGAATTTTTCATCGGCCATTCCATGCAATCATGATTATCGCCAGTTGTGGGCCTGTTTATGCACAGACTGTGGATCAATCTGTGGATAACGTGTGCGAAGAACGTGGATTTTCCACGAGTGCCGAAGTACGGGCGGTCCCGATTTCGAAACGAGCTGTGGACAACTTAGAAAACGTCCTCAACACGCCTTATGCCACTAGAAACGTTTGTTCCCGCCGTTTCTGCTGGTAGTAGGATATCCACAGTTGACTGTGGAATACTTGTTCATGCACTGTGGAGTTCACGTTTTCGAAACGAGGGCCTGATGACTTTTCAACAGCTGTGGAAAACCCTGTGGATAACTTGAGGGGCCCTCTGCGATTTTTCGAAAGAATGCAGGCTGCACCCATCAGCATTCGAGTATTGGTCCATAAGTGTCGTGCAATTTCGAACATCTCTAGCTGGCATGCTACTTATCCACAGTCTCCTGTGGATATCCTGTGGATAGACTCAGCTCTGGCATGCGTCGCGAAATCGGGGGGTTTGTGTGAATGGTCTTCTTCAGACTGCTGTTCGCCAAACCGAACAGACCCAAAGCCCATGTAGACGCCCCGGCCGCCGATTCTCCGGCACCGGTCGCGGCTAAACCTTTGTATACAGTAAGAGTTGCATCATATGACAACATGGGTTCTCTCCCACGCACCTTGGATTTGACATCAGATGATTTCCGCGACTTCGTCGATGAGGTCTCCAGCCGTGTCTATGCCCTGTGTCGTGAGAAAGGCGGTTCGGTCCCATTCGTGGTCATACGGGAAGCTGTGGAAAACCTGGTACATGCGGATTTTGCGGACGCAGTGATCACAATCCTTCCGGACGGCAACACTGTGAGGATATCAGATCACGGCCCCGGCATATCCGACAAGGAACGGGCTTTCCTGCCTGGATTCACGACAGCCAGCACATCTATGCGGGATCTCATCAAAGGAGTGGGGTCAGGCCTTCCCATTATGCGAGAGTCGCTGGCAGCCATGGGAGGCTGGATCACAGTCGAAGATAATCTGGGCGCCGGCGCCGTAGTGACCATAAGCTCAAGTGGAGTTGCGGCTTCGGCCCATGCTGCAGCGGTTGATCGGCCCCCGAATGCGCATTCGGAGCAGCCGCCCGGCCATCTGCGCGAGACGAGTGCATCCGCCGGAGAATCTGGGGAAAGACTAGCAGGTACAGATCAGTCACGTCACGAGCAGGCCAAGCAGGATTCATCAGGCGATCAGTCGAACAAGGGACAGGATGAGGGATCACCTTCATCATCTCAAACCTCTGAAATGTCAGATGAAGCTCTGGACGCAATACTCTCGTCCCGGCAGAAGAAGGTGTTTCTGCTCATCGCCGAAATGGGCGAGATTGGCCCATCGGTTGTCACAAAGGAGCTTGACATCAGCCTCAGTACAGCATACCGCGATCTGGTCACGCTCGAAGAGCTCGATCTCGTGGCAAGCCTTGACGGGGGCAAGCGCAAGCTCACCAAGAGGGGTATCGATTTTCTGGGCTATATATTCCGATAGCTACACGTCTTGCGAGTGAGGGATGGCACTGTGTCCGACGAACTGAACGCTATGTGGGCAAACGCCCTGAGCGTCTTATACAACGAGCTGTCGGGGCCGAGTTTCGATGCATGGCTCAGGCCCAGCAGCCCGGTTTCTTTCTCCGATGGAACCCTTCTCGTTCAGGTTCCGCATGAATTCGCCCGAGATTGGCTGGAGACTAGGCATTCCGCGCTTCTGTCTGAGATTATGACCTCACTCGCCGGTCGAAGCGTTACGGTGAAGTTCGTCACGAAAGCAGCGTCCGGCCTTCCTGCCCAGGCAGAGAATGTGCCGGTCATGCCGATCCCTGCATCCAGGCCCGAATCCGGGGAGCGTACGGTGTCGGCAGCACCGCAACCCGCGCGCGCCCAGGCGCCCTCTGCGACTCAGCCGGACGATTCCAAAGAGCTGGACGACTTTAAGCAGGCTGTGCTGAATCCCAAGTACACCTTCGATTCCTTCGTGGTTGGAGCGTCCAACAGGATGGCTCACGCAGCTGCCCTGGCTGTTTCCGAGGGCCCGGGGCGCACTTACAACCCTCTGTTCCTCTACGGTGGGGTGGGATTGGGAAAAACCCACCTAATGCAGGCAATCGGACATCAGCTTCTCGCACTGAACCCTTCGGCCCGAGTAGTGTACGTGCCATGTGAGCAGTTCACTAATGAACTCATACTTTCCATACGTTTCGAAACCACCGACGCTTTTCGCGAAAAGTACCGCAACGTGGACATCCTGATGATTGACGATATTCAGTTCTTGGCCGGAAAAGAACGTACTCAGGAAGAGTTCTTCCACACTTTCAACACCCTATATGAAGCGGGCAAGCAGATCGTGATCTCCTCTGACCGTCCGCCGCGGGAGATTGCGACGCTCGAAAGCCGGCTGAGGTCTCGATTTGAGTGGGGTCTTTCCGCCGACATCAGCGCACCGGAACTGGAAACCCGTATGGCGATCTTGAACAAGAAGGCTGCTGCAGAGAACCTGGCCCTGCCGCAGGATGTGTGCCTCTTCATCGCACAGCAAGTCCAGTCCAACATCCGCGAGCTCGAGGGGGCGCTCATCCGCGTAACAGCCTACGCCTCGCTCAATCACCGCGATATGTCAGTGGATGTGGCGGGAGAGGCCATCCGAGACATGATGCCGTCTTCGCGGCCCAAGCAGATCTCTGTGGAGATGATACAGCGCGCTGTCGCCGACTACTACCACATCCAGGTAACGGAGATGCGCGCAAGGACACGTGTGCGTATGGTGTCTCTCCCGCGTCAGGTAGCCATGTTCCTGTGCAGGGAATTGACAGAGTTGTCTTTGCCCAGAATAGGGGAGGAGTTTGGAGGGAGAGACCACACGACTGTCATCCATGCGGTCGAGAAGATACTGCAGGACAGGCAGACTGACCCGACACTCGACGCCAACGTGAAGGAGATAATCGAAAGGCTGAAGAAAGCTTGACCGCTGTTGACAACTGTGTGGATGAAACGTGAAAACTCTGTGGAAAGCGTGTGGAAAAAGGCATCTGGGCGGATCGGCTGTGGACAACTCTTCATAAGCGAAGCCTCTTTCGGCCGATAATCCACAGACGTTTCCACGGTCGAAAGTTGGACAGACCTGCTGGATCGTTAATTATCCAGATATCCACAGGCCCTACTACTACTACTACGGAGGTACAATGTACATATGTACTCTTAATAGTAGTTACGTATGCCTGCACGCCAGGACGTTGGGAGGTATCCGAAGGTGAAGGTATCATGCTCCAAGGCAGCGCTGGTCAACGGGGTTCAGGCCGTGTACAAGGCGGTGTCGCCAAAAGCCCCCATCGCCGCCTTATCGGGGATTCTCGTCGAGACTTGTGCACAAGGACTCCGGTTGGTCGCGTACGACCTCGATCTCGGGATCGAGACGTTCATCCCGGTGACCATTGAGAGAGAAGGGGCTATGGTGATGCCTGCCAGATATCTTTCCGACATCACCCGGCGGTTGCCCCATTCTGAAGTGGTTATCGAATACCGAGAGGACGTTCGCGCGGCCGACATCCTGTCCGACAGATCGAATTTCACTGTCAAGACCATGCCCGCCGAGGAATTCCCGGCGCTGCCGGAGATTCCGGCGGTCAGCACATGGTCCATACCTGAGCCAGGCCTCAAGACCATGATCAGACGTACGGCTCCCGCGGTGGCAACCGAAGATAACCGCGCGTTCTACACGGGCATCTATACGATTTTTCAGCGAGACTCACTCACTATGGTCTCCACCGACACATTCAGGTTAGCCCACAGAAGCATGCCGGTATCGCTTCCCATCGAGAACCAGGTCGGAGTGATAATACCTGGCAAGACCCTGCTTGAGGTGGAGAGGAACCTGGGCGCAGAAGGAGATAGAGAGGTCTCGGTGGCGGTGACAGACCGACATGCCATGTTCCGCGTGGGAAGCACCACCTACATCACGCGCCTTCTCGAAGGGCAGTTTCCCAATTACCGACAGGTATTCCCGCAGAACATTCCCGTGCGCCTGATGTGCGACCGCATGCAATTGCTCAACGCCATCGATAGAGTGTCACTCATGTGCAAGGACGAACTGAGCGCCGTCAGGATGGTTTACACCGGAGACGAAGGCATGGCGTCCGGATTCCTCACCATAACCGCGAACACTCCTGAAGTTGGCGACGCCCGTGACGATATCCCCGTGTCGATGCAGGGGCATGCCGACGTGACAGTGGCCTTGCGCGCTCGATACCTCCGAGACGTCCTTCGCGTACTAGACGGCGACGAGGTCTGCCTGGGCTATACCAGTTTCAAGCATCCAATAGAGGTGACCGATGAAACCGACCCGGCCTACACATACCTGCTGATGCCAGTTACTGCTCCTGTTTGACGGCGACGGACATGAAAGATCTCGTGATACGTACCGAATACATCCAACTGGATCAGGCGCTCAAACTTGCCGGCCTAGTTGGCTCGGGCGGGGAAGCCAAGGCGGCCATCCAAGGCGGCTCTGTGTTGGTGAACGGAGCAACCGAAACCAGGCGCGGTCGGAAACTGCGTCCGCAAGATGTGATCGAATTCGACGGTATAGTAATGCGCATAGCCTGGAAAACGGGAGGCTACGGCGAAAGGGAAGATGCCTGCAGCGCGGATGGCGGGGTAACGAACCTGGAGAGGACGGGTGGGGAATGTGTGGGTAAGCCGGATAGAGCTGACTGACTTCCGCAACTACGCGGAAGCGTCGGTGGTTCTGGACCCCGGTCTTAACCTGTTTCTCGGGCTCAATGCGCAGGGCAAGACCAACTTGCTGGAGTCGGTGTACGTGGCGTCTGCAGGCAGATCATACCGGGCTGCGTCCGATGCTGATCTGGTCCGCTGGGAGTGTCCACATTTCCGAATCGTGGTGGATGTCGAGCGCAGGCCTTCGCCGGCTCGCTTGGAGATAAGCTACTCGCGTGACGGACGGCGTCTGATCAGGCTGAACGGCGCAGAGAGGATTCGTGGGGCAGAACTTGCGGCTTTCCTGAACGTGGTGATGTTCACCCCGGATGACCTGGCGCTGGTTAAGGGCTCGCCGGGCGACAGGCGAAGGTTCCTCGACCTTGAGATCGCGCAAGTCAGCCCGGCCTACCGCAACTGGGCGAGTGTTTACGGCAAGACAGTTGCTCAGCGAAACGCCCTACTCAAGCAGGTCGCTGCAGGTCCACCGGCCAAAGCCGCCGATTTGCTGGCGCCCTGGGACGAACAGCTCATTTCGGTAGGCGCCCGGGTCATAGCGCGGCGGGCCGAGGTAATTGCCGAGCTCGACCGGCTGGGCAGCGAAGCGCACCGCCGGATTACCGGCACGCCGGGCGCCCTGGCCGTGCGGTATATGCCGTCGGTTCAATTCCAGTCGCCCGACGTGCAGTCTATCGCGCGAGCCTTCAAGGATCGTCTTGCCGAGATTCGACGAGTCGAGCTCATCCGAGGCGTCACAATGTGCGGGCCTCACCGCGATGACATTCTGTTCGAACTCGATGGTGTTAACGTGGCCACTTTCGGATCCCAGGGTCAGCAGAGATCGACGGTGCTTGCGGTGAAACTGGCGGAGGTCGAGTTCATACGCGCACATACTGGCGATCAGCCGGTGCTGCTCCTCGACGATGTTCTGTCGGAACTGGATGAACGCCGCCGGGCGCATCTTCTGGCGGAGATCGAAGGCAGATACCAGGCTCTGGTCACCAGCGTTGAGCCTGGCTGTGTGGAGATAATGCCTCCTGGGGCCACGGTGTTCACGATTTGTGCGGGGCAGATCCATACTGGGGAGGTTGCGGCGGATGCTGTGCCGTCTGAAAGATGCGCTGAACACGACAGTAGACAGGCTGGGCTACCGGGGGCGTCTGCGCTCGCTGGCGGCAATGCGGGCCTGGAATGAGGATATCGCTCCGTGTCTTGCGACCAAATCACGAGCCACCTTCATCAGGGGCAAGGTACTGTACGTGACTGTTGAGAAACCCGTATGGGCGCAGCAGCTTTCCATGATGAAGCAGGACTTGATCGACAGGGTGAACGCGTCGGCGGGGTCGGGCGCTGTCACTGACATACGGTTCCGCACGGGCCAGATCAGGGAGGCATTTACATGGGGTCCGGGCGCTCGCGAGGAGGCCGCGGCGGGCTTTGGCCAAGGGGCTGCCGCTCCTGTTCCCGACTGGACATGCGTGGAACCGGATATCGATACACGGGCCAGGGCTAGGGCGGCCGCGCTGACGATCACCGACGATGAGCTGCGCAGCAGGTTCGAGCGCTTCATGTTGTTGGATGCCAAATACAGGATGTGGATTCGACACAACCTTTCCGCCGCCGCGGCGCAGGCAGCGGACGTGCTCAGGCGCGAACCGTGGCTATGCGACGATCACCTTCGTTCGCTCGTGCCCGTCGCTACGATGGATGACTTGATGCGTGCGCGGGAGACAGTAGCAGCGGAGTTATGTGACGAAGTGCGCACACGCTTGTCTGCCGAAACAGCAGTCGCCGGGGCGGGCCGCGACTTCGATGTCGGGCAGCGCCGGGTCGAGTTGAGGTTGCTCGTTGAGTCCATAGCCATGCTCTTGACGGGCCGACCTCCCGAGCAGGTGGACGAGCGCCTCGTGACCTATGCTCTAGGTGAGGAGTTTGCCAGCTATGTGCGACACGCAGAATAAGCCGCTCGGCCACTGGCTCTACCTGGGCGGCGACGCAGTGATAGATAGCAGTGAAGTCGTGGCTGTACTTGATGGAGAGAGAGCCAGACGCTCAGCCGCGCTCGCGGAGTACATCCGGAGGAACGTGGAGGCAGGTCGGGCAATAGACGTGTCGGAGGGCGGGTCAATAAAGGCGGTCGTAGTAACCGCCGACCGAATCTACCTGAGTCAGGTGGCGCCGCCTACCGTGGGCAAAAGAGCCAATATCATCTACTCGGGCGAGGATGAGGGCGAGGAATAGCCGGGCGTTTTGGTGTATAATTGGTCTGGTGGGCGCCGTGGTGCGGTCTCGTACACCACGGCGATTTCATGGTTTTCGGAAACGTCAGGGAGGTAGTTTCTTGGAAAACTCCGGCGCACGGAACAACAACACGCAGTACAATGCCGATCAGATTCAGGTGCTGGAGGGGCTCGAAGGGGTCCGCAAGCGCCCCGCCATGTACATCGGGAGCACCGATGCCAGAGGCCTTCACCACCTGGTCTACGAGGTCGTCGATAACGCCATCGACGAGGCTCTCGCCGGTTTCTGCGACACCATCGTGGTGACGATAGGAGCCGACGGTTCAGTCTCGGTTGAGGATAATGGCCGAGGAATCCCGGTCGACATACATCCCAGAGAAGGCAAACCCGCTCTGGAAGTGGTCCTAACCATGCTTCATGCAGGGGGGAAGTTCGGCGGCGGGGGATATCGAGTGTCAGGAGGCCTTCACGGGGTGGGCGTGTCGGTGGTGAACGCGCTCTCCGAGTCTCTTGAAGCGTGGGTGCGCCGCGACGGTCGCACCTACTATCAGGCGTTCAGGCGCGGGGCCACGGTTACGACGCTTAAGGTGAAGGGGCCGGCCGACAGCACCGGAACCATAATCAAGTTCCGACCGGATCCCGATATCTTCGAGACGCTGGACTTCAGCTTCGATACGCTCTCCTTTCGATTGAGGGAGTTCGCATTCCTCAGCGCAGGCACGAGGATTGTTCTCAGAGACGAACGGGACGGCGACGGTGAGCGCAGGGAGAACGTGTTTCAGTATGACGGAGGAATCCGCTCATTCGTCGAGTTCATCAACCGGGCAAAAGATCCTGTGCATAATGATGTCATATACGTCTCCAGGGAGCTCGAATCGGTATCGGTGGAGACGGCGATTCAGTACAACGACGGCTACTCAGAGAACATGCTCTGCTTCGCGAACTACGTGAATACTACTGAGGGCGGGACGCACCTGTCGGGGTTCAGGTCGGCTCTCACTCGGTCAATAAACGACTACGCCCGGAAGGCGAACATCCTCAAAGACAACGACGAGAACCTTGTGGGCGACGATGTGCGTGAAGGGCTCACGGCTGTGCTCAGCGTGAAGCTTGAGGACCCGCAGTTCGAAGGGCAGACCAAGACTAAGCTTGGCAACAGCGAGATGCGAGGCATAGTTGACTCCGTTGTGACTGAAGGGCTTACCGTGTACTTCGAGGAGAACCCGGGCACGGCACGCAAGATTGTCGACAAGTGCGTTTCGGCAGCCCGGGCCCGCGAAGCGGCACGCAAGGCCAAGGAACTCACCCGCAGGAAGTCTGCTCTGGAGATATCGTCGCTTCCTGGGAAGCTTGCCGACTGTACGCTGCGCGATCCGGCTCTGTGCGAGCTCTACATCGTCGAGGGCGACTCTGCAGGCGGTTCGGCCAAATCCGGTCGCGACCGCAGGTTCCAGGCGATCATGCCGATCAGGGGCAAGATCCTCAATGTGGAGAAGGCACGCATCGACAAGATCTTTGCCAACATAGAGATCCGGGCGATGATCACAGCTCTGGGTACCGGGATAGGCGAGGACTTCGACATCTCCAAACTTCGCTACAGCAAGGTCGTCATCATGACAGACGCGGACGTGGACGGCGCGCACATACGCACACTTTTGCTGACGTTCTTCTTCCGGTTCATGAGGCCGCTCATTGAGAACGGGAACATCCTAATAGCGCAACCGCCCCTGTACATGGTGCGCCAGGGCAAGAAGGAGCATTACGTCTACAGCGACCGTGAATTGCAGGAGATCCTGAAAAGCCTGGGAGGCGGCAACTACCCTGTGCAGCGATATAAGGGTCTCGGCGAGATGAACTCGGAGCAGCTATGGGAGACGACGATGAACCCTGCGACACGTACCATGCTCAAGGTTACCATGGAAGACGCTATAGCGGCGGATCAGATATTTACGATGCTGATGGGCGATAAGGTTGAGCCCAGGCGGGAGTTTATCGAAACTCACGCCAAGTACGCTACAGAGCTAGATGTCTGATCTCTTGATAGTCTGCTTTATGCTTTGAGGTGTTGTAGTTTGACCGAGCTTACTGACGGAAAGATAGTCCCGATCGACATAGAACACGAGATGCGCAGGTCTTTCTTGCTCTACTCGATGAGCGTCATAATGAGCAGGGCCCTGCCTGACGTGCGGGACGGCCTGAAGCCGATCCACCGCAGGATTCTCTATGCGATGCACGACATTGGGCTCACTGCTGAAAAGCCTTACAGGAAGTCGGCTACGGTAGTGGGCGAAGTCATCGGCAAGTACCACCCCCATGGCGAATCCGCCATCTACGATGCCATTGTCAGGCTGGCGCAGGATTTCTCCATGAGGTACCCGATGGTAGACGGGCACGGGAACTTCGGATCTGTGGACGGCGATCCGGCAGCGGCCATGCGCTATACCGAGGTCAGAATGGCCAGGCTCGCAGCGGCAATGCTGTCGGATATCGAGAAGGATACTGTGGAATTTGGCCCCAACTACGATGCATCCACAAAGGAACCGCTGGTCTTGCCGTCTCGGTTTCCCCAACTCCTGGTGAACGGCTCATCAGGGATCGCCGTAGGCATGGCCACTAATATTCCGCCCCATAACCTAGTTGAGGTGATCGACGGAGTAATCCATCTGATCGACTGCCCTGAAGCATCAGTGGCCGAGCTGATGGGGTTCATCAAGGGGCCCGATTTTCCCACGGCAGGGCTGATCTTGGGTACGCAGGGCATACGCGATGCCTACCATACCGGCCGAGGCAGCATCAAACTCAGGGCCCGTGCCAAGATCGAGCCGATGAACGGCAGCCGTCAGCGAATAGTTGTTACCGAGATTCCATACCAGGTCAACAAGGCTCGTCTGGTGGAGCGCATAGCTGAACTGGCCCGCGACAAGCAGGTCGACGGCATCAGCGATCTTCGCGACGAGTCTGACCGGGAAGGCATGCGAGTAGTCATTGAGCTGCGGCGCGACGCCAACGCCAACGTGGTTCTGAACCAGCTGTACAAGCATACTCCCATGGAGACAACCTTCGGCGTGAACATGCTGGCGTTGGTGAACAATGAACCGCGCGTGCTGAACATCAAGGAGATACTGCACCATTACATCGCCCACCAGGAAGAGGTAGTGACGCGCAGGACCAAGTTCGACTTGGCAAAGGCCGAGGACCGTGCGCACATCCTGGAAGGCCTGCGGATCGCGCTCGATCACATAGACGAGATCATCGCTCTCATCCGCGCGTCGGCCAGCCGGGACGTGGCCCGGGGAGGGCTGATGCAGCGTTTCGGCCTCACAGAGCGCCAGGCCAACGCCATCTTGGACATGCGCCTCGCCAGCCTCACCGGCCTGGAGCGCGAGAAGATCGAACAGGAGTACGCTGAAGTGCGCGCCCTGATCAAGCGTCTGCTCGAGATACTGGGCGATGAGAGCCTGCTTCTTGGCGTCATCAAGGACGAGATGATCGCGATCCGCGACAAGTTCGGCGATGCGCGCCGCACCGAGATTACGGAGGAAGCGCCCGATATCGAAATGGAGGACCTCATCGCCCGCGAAGATGTGGTGGTGACCATGAGCCACCAGGGCTACATCAAGCGGCTGCCGGTTAACACTTACCGGTCGCAGAGGCGCGGCGGTCGCGGCGTCACGGGCATGGCTACCCGGGAAGAGGACTTCGTGGAGCACCTCTTCGTGACCAATACCCACGACACGATCCTGTTCTTCACGAACCGAGGCAAGGTTTACAGCCTCAAGGGGTACGAGATCCCTGAGGCCCAGCGCCAGGCGCGCGGAACCGCCATCGTCAACCTTATCGACGTAGAACCGGGCGAGGCTGTAACGGCCCTGATGCCGGTCGTAAAGTTCGCCGATGACGTGTATGTTGTGATGGCGACCAGGCAGGGCACGGTCAAGAAGACGGAGCTCACGGCATTTGCCGCCATCCGCAGAACGGGCATAATAGGAATCTCTCTCGCCCCCGACGATGAGCTCATAGCGGTCAAGATGGTCGGCCAGGACGATGAGATACTCCTGGTGACCAGAAACGGGATGTCGATACGCTTCGGCCAGGATGACGTCCGGGCGATGGGCAGGACTGCGGCTGGAGTGCGCGGCATCGAGCTCGACCCCGGCGACATAGTGGTGGGCATGGACATCGCCCGCGACAATGCGGATGTGTTGGTGATCACGAACAACGGATTCGGCAAGCGCACCTCGGTGTCGGAATACCGCCCGCAGCGGCGCGGGGGCAAGGGGCTCAAGGCCTGCAAACTGACTGACAAGACCGGCCATATCGCCGGGGTCAAGCTGGTGCGCGAGGAGAACCAGCTGATGCTGATGACGATGGCCGGGTATGTGATACGTTTCCAGATCTCCGACGTGCCTAGAATGGGCAGATACGCGCAGGGAGTCAAGGCAATGGCTCTTGAAGAGGGCGATCAGGTGATATCGATCGCAAGGGTGTCGTCCAAGATTGCGGAGGATCTGGAAGACTAGAGGGGATAAGTTAGTGGCCGACGTCAAGACCATCATTGAACCCTTCGATGAGGCCGGTGACGCCGCCTTCCGAGTGACAGCGAGCTCGCTTCCGGAGGTATTCACCGGCTGCGGGCTCGCTCTGTCCAATCTGATACTTCCGCGGGCAGAGCCTGGAGGCGTGTGCCGGCCTGGGCTGGGCACGCCTGCGATGCGGCGAATCAAGCTGGCTGCGCCCGACCTTGAGTCATTGCTGGTGGGCTTCGCCAACGAGGTCGTCTTTCTCTTCGACTCTGAGGCATTCGTGCCGATGCAATTCCGATTTCACGAGCTCACATATATGGAGCGGGACGAGGGCGAGGGCAGTGCGCGTTTTGAGGCGGAGGCTGATGGCATTGTGCTGACGGAAGACGCGATCCACTCCGCAGCCGACCAAGGTGCGATACTGGGGCTTGTGCCCAAGGCGGCTTCTTATCACATGATAGAAGTGGCGGAACTGGCCGATGGTAGGTGGACGGCCCGGCTGGTCCTGGATGCTTGAGAGGAGGTGGAGCACGTGTCGAGTGTATGGAAAGGCCCGCTTGAGATGATCGATGAGTTCCGATGGCGCATACCCAGCCATTACAAGCAGGGCATGCGCGCGGATGCCGTAGTGGTTACTGACAGCGAAGGGCTGGAGGTTGCCCGCGATGGAGAGGCTCTGGAGCAGCTCGCCAACTCGGCCTGCCTCCCAGGCATAAGCGGGCCCGCTCTGGCCATGCCGGACATCCATTCGGGGTACGGCTTTCCCATTGGCGGTGTAGGGGCGATGCGCCTGGAAGACGGCGTGATTACCCCCGGAGGGATTGGCTTCGACATAAACTGCGGGGTAAGGCTAATCAGGACGAATCTGGAGCTTGCCGATGCGACGCCCAAGGTTAAATCCTGGATAGACCGGCTGTACCGAGATGTGCCGTCCGGTCTCGGCACGCGAGGTCCCATTCAGCTCAGCGCCAGCGAGGTCCGCAAAGTCCTCGAACGCGGAGCCCAGTGGGCTGTGCATTCGGGCTACGGCAGCGAGGCCGACCTGGAGTGCACCGAGGATGGGGGAAAGATGGAGGCGGCGGACTCAGCTGCCGTGAGCGCACGGGCCATGGAGCGCGGGATGCCGCAGTTGGGCACTATGGGGTCTGGCAACCACTTCGTGGAGATACAGGTCGTCGAAGAGGTAAGTGCGCCGGACGTGGCGAAAGTACTCGAAATACACGAGAACCAGATCGTGATGATGATACATACAGGGTCACGCGGGCTGGGGCACCAAGTGTGCACCGACTATCTGGCTACCATGAACGCAGCCCTGAAGAAATACGGAATAACCGTTCCCGACAGGCAACTAGCGTGCGCCCCGTTCGAGTCACCCGAGGGGCAGAGGTATTACGCGGCAATGGCATGCGCGGCCAACTTTGCCTGGGCGAATCGCCAGTGCATCACTCATTGGGTCAGGCAGGCTAGTGCGCGCGAGTTCGGGTCGACTCCGGAAAGCCTGGGCATGACGCTGCTGTACGATGTGTGCCATAACATCGCCAAGATCGAAGAACACTGTGTGGATGGCCGTCCCCGGAGGCTCTGCGTCCACAGAAAAGGGGCCACGCGTGCCTTCCCGCCAGGGCATAAGGATGTGCCTGCAGCGTATCGAGGGGTCGGCCAGCCGGTGATCGTTCCGGGCGACATGGGCCGAAACTCCTATGTTCTCGTGGGCACGCAGAAGGCGATGGAAGTTTCGTTCGGCTCCACCTGTCACGGAGCAGGCCGTCTGATGAGTCGCAACGAAGCCATGAAGGCGCAAAGTCCTGCCCAGGTCAGGCAATCCCTTGCACAGGCGGGGGTGTATGCCCGCGCGGCCAGCAAGAGCGCGCTCGCGGAAGAGGCGCCCGAGGCCTATAAGGATGTAAACGACATTGTCGATATTACTCACAAGGCCGGGATATCCATTAAGGTGGCGCGGCTTAGGCCGCTGGGAGTAGTGAAGGGGTAGAAGAATGAAAGGCATGGCCGATGAATCGGGATACTCTCTAGTCGAGGTGCTCGTAGCCATAGTGTTCATAGGCGTTGCGATTGCTGCCCTCTTCACTGCGATTATGCAGGGAGTGTACGTGCAGAAGGCAGCCGAGATGGAAGCGGTCGCCCTAAACCTGGCTAACGCGGCGATCGAGCAGTACCGCTCATACTTCAATGCCGGTAACTACGGCTACTTGGTCACAAGAAGCGCCGAGGAAGAAGAGGCCGAGCTTGCGGAGCTCGGCAGATCGCAATTTCGCAGGGCGATTGTCGTCGCTTTGCAGGGCGCGGCGCCCGACCGCACCTGGACCATCGCGGCCAATGTCGCATATGACCTAAAGGGGAAGTTTCGGAATGTTACGTGTCGAACACTCTTTGCAGAGTGAGAGAGGGTTAACACTAGTCGAGCTGCTCATCGTCATGGTGTTGGCAGGGCTCATCATGGGAGTGACCTGGAACATCATGACTGGAGCGTGGGGCGCGTGGGCGCGTACGTCCACCCACACCTCTCTCGACATGCAGTCTGAAGCGGGCATGCTGGCCGTCTCGTCCAAGATAAGAATAGCGACGTCTGTCGACGCCGCCGATCCCGCAAGTCCTGTGATCAAGGTGAAAGGCGTTTCGGGCGAGACTGTCTACTCCTTTGAGGTTGAAGGGACCGACCTTAAGATGATCACGACTGCGCCGGGCGGTTCGTCAAGCACCGCTACGGTTGCAAGAGACTTGGCATCTTTCCAGGTGATCGAGACTGAGTACGCCGGCTCTTACACAGTGTCCATCACATGCACACGTTCCGGTATGTCAAAGACCGCATCCACACAGGTTACCATCAGGAGGTGAAAGCGGGGTGAGCCGATTGGCGCGCGATCATTCGTCTGAATCAGGTTCAGTCGTGCTGTCAGTGCTGGTTGTCGTGGTTGTGGTAGCTGTGTTGGCCTTTGGGCTGCTCGCCAACTCCACGGCAGCATATCGCATGCAGGCTTCGAATGCGAGACGGGTGCAGGCGGTCCTACTGGCGGAAGGAGGCGCCGAGGCAGCCTATAACCTCTTGAAGACCGATCCCAGCTACCGAAAGAACAGGGGCTTTACGGCGGCCATCGGATCAGAGGCAGCTACAGGAACGATATCAGTCGACGGCTCTTCATACACGATTGGATCCACTGCTACAGTGGGCGGTCAGTCGCACAGCGTATCACTGAGAGTGATGACAGTAGTCCCGCCTCCGCCTCCGGTCTACGGGTACGGACTGTACGCCGCGAAGTCTATCGAGGGGAAGGAAAACTGCAAAGTCATAGGTTCGGACATCGTGTCGGACGGCCCGATAATCCGGTTCACATCGGAGGGCTTTAGTATCCTGGATTATTACACCAAGAAGAAAGGTCCTGACGATCCTGAGATCAGATTTCCAGCCCTAAATCCCGATGAGTACAGGGGCTACCCGGCGCCCGAGGTTGCCTCGGGAGACGACAGCCACATCATAGTGAACGGGTACAGGTTCTTCGACGGCACACTCGGAAAGCGCGACAAACATGGGGAGCCCTCAATAAACGATCTTACGATCGAGAGCCCATCAGGCGACGGAGTGCTATTTGTCAACGGCGATCTGCTCGCGAAGAACAACCTCACGTTTAGGGGCAATATCACCGTGATTGTGGTTGGCGATTTGGTTTGCAAAAATTCGCTCAAGGGTGAAAACGGTAAGCTGCACCTAGTCGTCGGGGGAGATACTCGTGACATGAACAACATGGAACTGGCAGGTACAGTCACAGTGGGCGGTTCGTTCAAGGCCAAGAACAATACCACAGTCACATTCCGCGCCGTAGGCGACTCAGGAGTCCCTGGGTACGATCCTACGGAGATTTCTGATTGGTCGCGGGAGTGGGTTAGGTAGCGCCGCGCCTCCTGCGCGCCTCGCAGATGGCGATCTGCTAAGTCGCATTCTCTTGCCTCCATTTACTCGGCTGTTGCACATTCCTTCCTAATGGGTAATAATTGTTACAATAACCTTAGTCTAGTGCCTCATCCACTCTGCGCCTGGGGGT
>Ga0209718_1000786_pt1 | contig 40247 bp, 35 predicted proteins | sample AD_JPNAS1_MetaG_FD_184420 | JGI IMG/M metagenome (GOLD analysis project Ga0209718, IMG submission 184420) | Active sludge microbial communities of municipal wastewater-treating anaerobic digesters from Japan - AD_JPNAS1_MetaG (SPAdes) (version 2) | ecosystem: Engineered > Bioreactor > Anaerobic...
TTAACCAATGTCTCCGGTTGTGATAGTATTACTACTTTAATATTAAGTGTATTACCTGTAGATTCCGTAAAATTGACGGCAGATATTTGTGCCGGTAATACCTATACGGGTTACAACTTTAATATTTCGGTACCTTATACTACAACTGCTTATACTATTTATGACACGATTCGTTTAACCAATGTCGCCGGTTGTGATAGTATTACTACTTTAATATTAAGTGTATTACCTGTAGATTCCATAAAATTGACGGCAGATATTTGTGCCGGTAGTACTTATAATAGTAACGGCTTTAATATTCCGGTAGATTACACTACAACTGCTTATACTATTTATGACACCATTCGTAAGAAAAACATCGCCGGTTGTGATAGCATTACTAGTTTAGTGTTAAATGTATTGCCTGTAGATACTGTAGAAATAATTGATAATATATGTGTAGGAAATACTTATACTGATTACAATTTCCATATCCCAACGGATTATGCTACTGTAGCTTATATTATTCGTGATACGAATAGAGCAACTAATGTCTCTGGTTGTGATAGTATAACTACTTTAATATTAAATGTTTACCCAGCAAGTTCTATAACAATAGATGATTCTATATCTGCAGGAAACACTTATACTGGAAACGGCTTTAATATTCCAACTGATCATAGTGGTACGGGTTATATTATTAATGATACGCTTCGAACAACTAATATATTAGGTTGTGATAGTACAATTGCTTTAATATTACATGTATTACCTGTAGATTCCGTAGAAATAATTGATTCTATATGTGCAGGATATATTTATGCTGATTACAATTTCAATATTCCAACGGATTATACTACTGTAGCTTATGTTATTTATGATACGATTCGCTTGAAAAATATAGCTGGCGGTGATAGTATTACTACTTTAATGTTACATGTATTTGCAGTTGATTCTATTTATATTGTAGATTCTATTTGTTCCGGAGAACATTATAAACTTAATGGATTTGATGTACAAACAACTTCTTCTTACGAAGAGATTGTTATTGAAAAAGTAAATCGTACTGTCAATATAAAAGGTTGTGATAGTACTACTTTCTTAACTTTAATTGTTCATCCGATACCTGAAGTTAGTTTAGGTGAAGATATTTCTGTGTGTCATGATACTATTTATCCTGTAGTATTAGATCCCGGTGCTCAATACAGCTCTTATTTGTGGAATACCGGTTCTCGTACTCAAACATTGAGTGTTACAAAAGGAGGAGAATATTCTGTAGTTGTGGCTAATGAACATAATTGTTTGAATTCGGATACAGTAGAAGTAGTTGATTTAACAGATATGTATGTGAAAATAGAAAGCTTATACGATTTCTGCGATAATATGCGAACAATACTTATTGCTAATACCAATGTTGATGTAGATGCATTTTTATGGAATACAGGAGAAAAATCTGAAAGTATTGATGTGACGAAATCAGGAACATACAGTGTAACTGCAACAAAAATGACTTGTCGAGTGTATGATTTCTATGTAATAGATTCTTGCGACTTTAGATTGTTTATACCTAATACAATTACTCCATCGGATAATAATGGCTTAAATGATTGTTTTGAAATACATTTTCCAAGCACTTATGAAATAGCCAATTTAACAATAGAAATATATGATCGTTGGGGTAATAAAGTATTCCATTCTAACTCTCCTGATTTTAAGTGGTATGGAACAACTAAAAATGGAAAAGTAGCACACGATAACACATTTGTTTATACTCTTGTGTTAGAGATCAATGGCGTAAAACATACATTCAAAGGTACGATACTTGTGATGTAGAAAATCTTAATTTTACTTAAATAGCAATATCTTATTATGTTTCTAATAAAAAACATTAAAGAACTTATTCAAGTAGAAAACGAATGCATTCCCTATAGGGCGGGAGTTAAAATGCAGGAATTGAATACATTGAAAAAAGCATGGTTATTAATTAAAAACAATAAAATCCATGATTACGGCGAAATGAGTAATCTTAGTTTAGAAGCTCAACAAGCTACTGAAGTGATAGATGCGGAAGGTAAAATGGTGTTTCCTTGTTTTTGTGATTCTCACACACACATTGTTTATGCTAACAGTAGAGAAATAGAGTACATAGACAAAATCAAAGGTTTATCGTATGAAGAAATTGCCAAACGGGGTGGGGGTATTCTCAATTCGGTACAACGATTGCGTAATATGTCCGAAGATGATTTATTTGAGTCTGCATGGGAACGATTGGAAGAAATTAAAAACTATGGAACCGGAGCCGTTGAAATCAAGAGTGGCTATGGATTAGACACTCAAAACGAATTAAAAATGTTGCGTGTTATTCGCAGATTAAAAGAAAAATCGGAATTAACAATAAAAGCAACATTTTTAGGAGCTCATGCCGTTCCTGCTGAATATAAAGGACGACAAAAAGAATATGTAGATTTGATTATCAACGAAATGATTCCGATGGTTGTCGGAGAGGGACTTGCCGATTTTATAGATGTGTTTTGCGATAAAGGCTTTTTCACTGTTGAAGAAACCGAACGTATGCTAATGGAAGGAATGAAATATGGATTACGTCCTAAAATACATGCTAATGAGTTGGATTTTTCGGGAGGAGTGCAGGTAGGAGTCAAATACAATGCTTTGTCTGTTGACCATTTAGAGTACGTAGGTGATGCAGAAATTTCGAGTTTACTTCATTCGGAAACAATGCCAACTGTTTTACCCGGAGCCGCTTTTTTTCTTGGAATGGTGCATTCGCCGGTAAGAAAAATGATGAATGCCGGCTTGCCTATTGCTATGGCAAGTGATTTTAATCCGGGCTCTTCACCGTCTGGGAATATGCAATTAGTTCTTTCTATGGCATGTATTCAATATCATATGCTACCGGAAGAGGCAATTAATGCTACTACTTTAAATAGTGCTTATGCAATGGATTGTAGTGATACTTTGGGAAGCATAACAAGAGGAAAAATAGCTAATGTATTTATTACAAAAAAAATCCCTACATACGAGTATATGCCTTATTCTTATGGAAATAATAAAGTTGAAAGAGTAATTCTAAATGGAAAACTACAATGATATTTATTTGCTTGTCGGAGGAAATCTTAATAATACCATTAGTAAATTTACGGCAGTTTTCCAAGCCATTGAAAGTCAGATTGGAAAAATAATTCAACAATCTAATTTTTATGAAAGTGAACCATGGGGATTTCAGTCTCAACATTCTTTTATTAATATAGCTCTGCATGTTAGAACCCAATTAAATCCTTTTGATTCTATAAAAAAAAATCAACAAATAGAACAAAAATTTGGAAGAGAAAGAAATACATCCGTTACTTATCAAGATAGAAGTGTGGATATAGATATTATTTTCTATAATAATTTAATTATAAATACCGAGGAATTAATTATTCCACATCCTCTTGTGATTGAAAGAATGTTTGTGTTACAGCCTCTTGCCGAAATAGCGCATAGCTATATACATCCTGTTTTACATAAAAGTGTAACACAACTTATAAACGAATGTCCCGATCAATCGTTAGTGAAAATAATTAATTTATAATTTTACATAATAAAAAAATATATTTTTGCAAAAAAAATATTGATATGACACTTTGGATTAAAAAATTAAGAAGAATTACATTTATATTATTGCTAATGGTTTATACATTAGCTTCGTTTGCTCAATTGTCTCAACCTGTAAAATGGACTTATAAGACTAAAGTAATAAAAGAAAATATTGTTGAAATTCAGATAACTGCAGTGATTGATAAGGGATGGCATTTGTATTCTCAATATAACACAAAAGGACTTACACAGCAAACAGTATTTACTTACGAACCGTCTTCTTCTTATAAATTAGTTGGAAAAACTACAGAGCCGTCTTATGTAGAAATTACCGATGAATTTGGTACCGATAGGTATTTTGAAAAATCCCCTGTTATTTTTACACAAAAAATAGAAGTATTATCTGAAAAGGATTTTGTAATAGAAGCTACAGTTGATGCTCAAGCTTGTACTGAGGGGAAATGTGTAATGGCAGGAGATGATTTTTCTTTTAAAATCAAAGGTTGTCCGAAAGCAATAGAAGAAGTAAACGAAGAAAAAGTAAAAGGTGAAAATGTTGAAACAGCAACAGATACTTCCATCGCTAAAGAGACAATAAATGTAGTTAAAAAAAATACGACAACGGATAAAGCAGTGCATGTAGGAAGTGCTACAAAAGAAAAATCTTGGTGGTTGGTGTTTTTAGTTTCTTTTGGAGCCGGTTTATTGGCGTTAATTACACCTTGTGTTTTTCCTATGATTCCTATGACTGTTAGTTTCTTTATGAAAGAAGAAAGATCCAGAAAACAAGGTTTGAAGCAGGCATACTTTTTTGGAGGTTCCATTATATTTATTTTTGCAGCTTTGGGGCTTCTATTGACATTACTTTTAGGAAAAGATGCCATGTATATCATAAGTACTCACTGGATACCCAATGTGATATTCTTTGTTATTTTTATGATATTTGCTTTTTCATTTTTTGGATTATTTGACATTACACTACCGGCTTCATGGATTAATAAGTCGGATCAACACTCGGATAAAGGTGGATATTTAGGGTCTTTTTTTATAGCTTTAACTACTGTATTGGTATCTTTTTCTTGTACAGGACCTATATTAGGAGCAGCTCTTATTGAATTGGCGTCAGGTTCAAGCGATAGTTTAGTGTTTTTTATTTCTATGGTAGGATTTGCTCTCGGTTTTGCTTTGCCTTTTACACTTTTGGCAATTTTTCCATCTATGATAGGAAGAATGAGGTCGGGAAGTTGGTTGAATACGGTGAAAATTGTTTTTGGTTTTCTTGAAATAGCTTTAGGATTAAAATTCCTTTCAATGGCAGATTTAAGTGCAAATTGGAGATTGCTTGATAGAGAAACCTATTTGGCTTTATGGATAGTAACGTTTTCATTGTTAGGTTTTTATTTGTTAGGAAAATTAAGATTCAAAGGTGATTCCCCTGTAGAAAGCATATCCGTTTACCGATTATTTTTATCATTAATAACATTTTCTTTTGTAGTGTATATGATTCCGGGTTTATGGGGAGCACCTTTAAAGGCGCTGTCGGGATATATTCCACCAATGACGACTCAAGATTTTAATATTGAACGTACTATTGTTGAGTATAGTGGTGGAACTGCTAAAGCGTCAAGTCTTCCGGCTGAAAGAAAATATGCCGATGTCCTTCATTTGCCTGTTGGATTTGAAGGTTTCTTCGACTTAGAAGAAGCAAAAGCCTATGCTAAAAAAGTTAATAAACCGCTGTTCGTAGATTTTACGGGAAAAACATGTGCCAATTGTCGAAAAATGGAAGAAAGTGTGTGGGTAAATGAGCGTGTGAAACCTATTTTGCAGAATGAATACATTATGGTAGCTTTATATGCCGATGTGAACACGATAAAACTTCCTGAGGAAGAGTGGGTTGTCGGTGATAATGGGAAGATAATCAAAACTTTAGGAAAGAAGAATTTGAACTATCAAATCACACATTTCAATATCAATGCTCAACCATTGTATGTAATAATGGATGCAGAAGGAAATCTTTTAACAGAAGAAACACAAGTGTTTGACTTAAGCATAGATAATTTTGTGAGATTTTTGGAAGAAGGATTGACTAATTTTAAAAAGCAAAAATAATTGCGTACGATGTTTACTTGTTAGATTTTATTGTATACGATGACCAAAAGAAAAGAAAAAAGTACAACTATTAATATTAAAAATCGTAAGGCAGAATATGAATATTTCCTTCTTACGAAATACACCGCCGGTATTGTACTTACAGGAACCGAAATAAAATCAATCAGAGCAGGAAAAGCTAATCTCACAGACGCTTATTGTCTTTTTATTGAAAATGAATTATGGATACGAGGATTGCATATAGCTGAATATTTACAAGGGAGTTATAATAACCATGAACCGAAACGAGATAGAAAACTCTTATTGACAAAACGAGAGCTTAAAAAATTGCAATCTAAATTGAAAGATAACGGTACGACCATTATACCCACTTTATTGTTTATAAATGAAAATGGGTTAGCTAAAATAGATGTTTATCTTGCACGTGGAAAAAAAATGTACGATAAGCGCGATGCTATTAAAGAAAAAGATATCCGTCGTGCAAAAGAAAGAAATGAAGAATAAACAAAATTATCTTTTTATAAATATAAATATTTTGAATTTTTGCGGACTTTTTGGAATAGTATTAAAGATTACTACTCTGAGGTAAAAGTAATAAATTTAAGAATTCTTCAAATACTAAAATGCCTTTTTCTATGTCTTCTATATCTATATGTTCATTATAGTTATGTATAGATTGTAATTGATGATTGGAGATAATCATGGGATTAATGCCATACACGGGGCATGCATCACGATAATAGGAATTGTCGGTAGAAGCAGGTAAAAGCATGGGATATACTTCTGCATTTGTAAATACTTTTTTAATAGAAGCTGCTAATTTTTCAAAATAAAATTCAGGATAGCTTGTCTGAGATAAACAGCCGGAGTTAAGAATAGTGATTTTTAATAAAGAGTCATTAATACAGTTATGTATTTCTTGAATAATATCTTCAGGTTTAACACTAGGCAGCAAACGACAATCAAGTGTAGCACTCACTTCCATATTGATTTGATTAGGAGTATAGTTTTCGCTATTAATTCTGGTAATAGTAATAGTATTACATAAAAGTGATTCTATTACCGGATTTCTATTTACGTGTCTTTTCAATGATGAGCGATATATTTTTTTTTCTAAATTTTTAAAAACATATCCTTTTATACCTCCCATTTCTTTTCCTATAGAAGTCAGCATTAGTTTTGCTTCTTCTGTCATCATAATAGGCTGATTTTTGTTTGTAAGTTTTTGTAATCCATTTATTAGTCCTTTATAGGCATATTCTTGTCCTGCTATAGAAGCATGTCCTACTGTTTGAATTTTATAGTTAAGTTTTAGCCACAGCAAGGTCTTTTCGGTGATTGAAATTCCAAAAAAAGATTTATGTCTTGATAAAAAATTAATGTTTTTCATTCCTGCACCACCTTCACCTATTACTACAACAGGATTAAAATTTTCTTTAAAATTTTTTGAAACAATGGCACTTCCATTTTTTCCTCCCGTTTCTTCTCCCGAAACACATAGTATGGTAACATTATAGGGTAAATCGGTTTTTTTTGCTAAATCAATAAATTTTTCAACAGCAAAAATTTGCATAACAGCTATGCCCTTATTGTCCAAAGTGCCGCGACCCCATACTTTTCCCTTTGTAATAGTTCCACTATAAGGAGGGTAAATCCACAAACTAGTGTCACCTACAGGGACAACGTCCATATGATTTAAAAACACAATATTTGGCTTGTTGTTCTCTAAAGGATAGAGTGATGCAGCAAAATTGACGCAGCCAATACTATCTGTTATTATTTGAATATGGAATCCTTTTGCTTTAAAATTTTCCATTAAAAATGTAGCGGCAGCATTTTCATTCCCTGTTTCGGAAGGAATACTGATATATTCGCTTAAAAATAAAACGGCAGGGGAGTGTTGTGAAGATTTGGTTCTTTGTGCTTGCAGAGAAAAAATACTAAGAAAGCAGTGTAAGAATAACAAGATAGTAAAACCGATGATTTTTAACGTTTTGTTATTTAATAAGTAGAACATCATTTTTTGTTTTTAATAGATTTGGTATTTTTTCACAAAAATATAACATTTATTTTTAAATAACTATTGCTTGGTTATTTTTTTCAATTTAATAATAAATAGATGATAAAATATTATAAATTTAATGTTGTTTTTGATTACTTTTGCAATCTAATTTTTCTGAAAAATGCAACACGTTTTAATTTTACTTGATGACTTAAAAGAATGGAGTCCTTTTTATAAAACGAACACTATATTAAGTGTATCGGATTACTTACAAAATAAATCAAAAAACACTAATTCTAATTTAGTTATTAATTTAAGTGCTAATTTTAATTATAATTCGGAAGGTTATTATTGTTCCTTATTGGCTCAAGCAAGAGGGGATAGGATTATTCCAAGTGTAGAGACTATTAATCGCTTAGAATCGGGAACCGGAATAAGAATGGATAACACATTGCATAAGCAATGTCATCAATGGATACAAAAAAATAATATAACAGACGATGTTTGGTATATAAATATTTATTTTGGCACTTGTGAAGAAAAAGGCTTGGAAAAAATAGCACGCTATATATTTGATTACTATCCATGTCCGATTTTACGTGTCGGATTTTATAATAAATCTAGAAATCAAGTAGAAAGTGTACAAGCTATATCTTTAAATTCATTAACCGAACAGGAACAAGATATTTTTGCCAATGCTTTAGATAATTTTAATAAAAAAATATGGCGATCACCACGATCGCCAAAATCATATCGCTATAATTTGGCTATCTTTCATGATCCGCAAGAAGAGTTTCCTTCGAGTGATAAAAAAGCTCTTTATAAATTTTTAGAAGTAGCTAAAAAAATGAATATTCATGCAGAACTTATTACTGAAGAAGATGCAACACGCTTAATGGAGTTTGATGCTTTATTTATTCGCTCAACAACTGCTCTTAATCATATTACTTATAATTTGTCTCAAAGAGCAAAGCAAGCAGATATGGTGGTTATTGATGACCCGTTATCTATTATTCGGTGTACGAATAAGGTCTATTTAAATGAATTATTGAAAAAGGAGAAAATACCGGCACCGCAATCAATGCTTTTATTTCGTTCTAATAAAAATAGTTTTACTGCTATTGCCCGACAATTGGGAACACCTTTTATTTTGAAAATTCCCGATGGCTCTTTTTCGCATGATATGCATAAAATAAATAATGAAAAAGAACTGAATGTATCATTAGAAGTTCTTTTTGAAAAATCAGCCATTTTATTAGCTCAAGAATATATTCCTACCGATTTTGATTGGCGTATAGGTGTATTGGAACATAAACCTTTATTTGCGTGCAAGTATTTTATGGCTAAAAATCATTGGCAAATATATAATCATGAAAAACAAGGGAAAGGAAAAACAGGTGGCTTTGAAACCGTCCCTATTTATAAAGTTCCGAAAAATGTTATTAAAACAGCTTTAAAAGTAACATCTTATATTGGTGATGGATTGTATGGAGTTGATTTAAAAATGATTGATGATAAGGTGGTTGTTATTGAAGTCAACGATAATCCAAGCATTGACCATGAAGTAGAAGATGCCATATTAGGAGATGAGTTGTATTATAGAATATTAAACTATTTCTCAAAAGCATTGGAAAATAGATTTTAATTGTTAGTTGATGGGAAAAGAGATACGTATAGTCAAAGCTGAAAAAGAAGACCTGCATCAAATAATGGAAATTGAGGCATTGTCTTTTCAAGAAGAAAAATTCAATCGCCGTCAATTTTTATATTTACTATCGCATAGCTTATGTTATGTGGCAAAGTCTGAAAATAAGGTGTGTGCGTATGTTATTTTACTTCAGTCTGTTAGAATTCATCAACTTCGTTTATATTCAATAGCTGTACATCCCGATGCTCGAAAAAAGAATATTGGAAAGTTGTTATTGCAAAAAGCCTTTTCTTTAGTTGTAGATTTGCAGAAAAGAGGAATTTATCTTGAAGTAAAAAAATCCAATAAAGAAGCCATTTCTTTTTATACTAAAAATGGATTTACATACAGTGGTGAGAAAAAATCTTATTATCCGGATGGGAGTGATGCATGGGTAATGCGATATATAAAAGAAAAAAAAAATTATGTATTTTTGCAGAAAAAAATATGATTTATAAGTTAAATGTATCAAATACGCAAAAAATAATAGAAGAGATAGGCTTGCAATTAATGATAGCAGCCAAAACAGCCCCTAAAACTAGAGGTAAAAACAGCATAGAGATAATAATGCTCACAGACGATGATAAATGCGAATTGGCTAAAATAATGGACGAATTGTCAAACACAAAATCAACTGAATTTTTTCGCAGAGATGCTGAAAATGTGCGTAATGCTCAAGCTGTTTTATTAGTAGCAGTCGACAAAGAAGTAAAAGGATTAAACTGTGGATATTGCGGTTTTAATTGTTCGGAAAAGCCAACTACTATTCCCTGTGTGTTCAATGTGATAGATTTAGGTATTGCTTTAGGTTCCGTCGTCTCTTCAGCTATGCACTATAAGGTAGATAATCGCATTATGTATTCGGCGGGAAAAGCAGCCTTAAAAATGCAACTTTTCGACAAAAATATGCCAATAATTTTAGCAATTCCTCTCTCTGCAAGTGAGAAAAATATTTTTTTTGATAGAAAATAACGCTTATATTGTTGATTTTCATTTAAATAAAATTCGACATATTTTTTTTCAAGGAAATGCTTTTTATTTTATAAAATAGTGTACTTTTGCAAACTCGAAAAGGGAGTTTAGCTCAGCTGGTTCAGAGCATCTGCCTTACAAGCAGAGGGTCAATGGTTCGAATCCATTAACTCCCACAAAAAGATAACGCCGGCGAAATGTTGGCGTTTTTTTATTCATTATTCAATTCAAATTTTTTTATAATTTTATATTCAGGACTATATAAGTTATGCAATATACTTTCAAATAAAATAATTTCTTTTACTTGAAAGTTAAAATTGAATAAGTGAGTATGACTTTCGATTTGTTTCCAGAAAAATTTTTTATCGTTGATGTTATGTATACGAGCTATAGTAGCATGTGGAACGAAATTTCCAAAACTATGTTTATAGCCAAGTGTTTGCATTTGTTTTTCTAATCCTTTGTGTAAATAATCTATTTCTTTGATAGTATCCTTACTGCCTATCCAGATAATACGTGGTTGATAACGACTTCCAAAAGCTCCAATGCGATTAAGAGTAATAGTAAAAGGTGAGATACCGCTGATTAGACCGACTATTTTATTTTCGATAGAAGGAATGAGTTCGGGTTTTGTTTCTCCAAGAAATTTTAAGGTAATATGTAGATTGTCGGGGCGTATCCAATTGATTTTATCTAATTTATTGGACACTGAGCGTAAATCGGATAAAGCAGTTAAAAAAGATTCATCGTGAGGGAGCCGGATAGCAATGAATAAGCGTTTCATTATTTTAATTAAAATTTTTGTTTTGATTAGGTAATTTCCAATAAGCATCTTCATCTTCGTTCTCTTCTTCCTCCTCATCTTCTTCGTCAGCAAAAGGATCGTGTTTTTTGGGTCCTTCATTTTTAAAAAAGAAAGCTGCTATTGCACCGGCAACGGCTCCTGTTGTATGAATTTCCCAAGAAATATTTTTACCCGGAAAAAAATCGGGAAAAAATCCCCAGACGATAGCACCGTATAAAAATATGATTATTAAAGAAAATGCAATAAGTTTTCTCTCTTTTTTTAGAAAAGCAGATGTGATAAGAAAGAAAAACATTCCGTAAATTAATCCACTTGCACCTATATGATAACCTTCTCGAGCAAAAAACCAGCCCCATAATCCACTTAAGAAATAAATAAAGAAAAAAATGGAAATAGCTGCTCGCTTATACAAGTAAAACAATCCAAAACCTATGACGATAAATGATGTTGTGTTGTTGAATAGATGATCAAAGTCTAAATGTATCAGAGGAGCAAAGAAAATACCGGCTAAACCTTTCCAACTCAAAGGATGTAGCCCTAAAATACTTAAATTGAAAGAGATTTTGGTCGAAATAAAATAAATAATCCACAATAAAACTACAAAGCTACAGGGAAAATACAAAGCTCTTATAATCTCTTTTTTTTCTGATACCATGTTGTTTTTTTAACAATGCATATTTATATATGAACAGTAATTGAATAAAATGCGAAAGTATAAAAAAACTATGAGTATTTGTTCGTTATTTTTCAAGAAAAAGATGAATGATGGTTTAAAATCTATTATTGTTGTGGTTAGTGAAGCCGGGAAAAGAGTGAAAATACCTCTTATATGACAACAGAAGAAATTGTCAATAGTAGTAAAAATATAAAATTAAAGTGAATTTTTATTTTTTTGATGTGAATTTTCTGTGTTTTAATGACTTTTTATAAATAAAAAATAACTATTTTTGCTTTTTTAAAATATTAAATACTATTGATGTTGAAAATACCTAAAAATCGGAAATTATTTCGTTGTTTACTGCTAACATTAATAATGCTGTTTTCAGTGAATGCACAGGGACAAAATTCGCAAAAACAAGAGGTGTGTTTCAAAGATTTGCCGGCAAAACAAGCAAAATTAAATAAATGTTTATTTTCTTTAGAACGCAATATAGTAGATGATTATTCTTCTGTATTATCTTTGTGTAATTGTGGAAAATTTGAGACTTCTCAAAAAACGGAACGGTTTTTATTAGAGACGATTCAAAAGGCGAAAACGGAGTTAAATAATGCTGCAAATAATACAGCTGTTGTATGTCCCGCTATTGCCGAAATTTATTTATTATTAGGAAAAGCTTTCTATTGTCAACAAAACTACGAGGAAGCCATTAATAATTTTACGATTATTATAGAACAATATAAAAACACTGCTGCTGAGATAGAAGCACATATATATTTAGCGAAAATATACATGTGTCTTAATGAATTTGAAAAAGCTGATAACTATCTTATAAGTGTAAAGGAAAAAGGGATAAGTAACGATACTTTGCTTTCACTCTATTATGATTGGCTTATTGTTACAGCCGATAACCATATACGACAAATGCAGTATGTTTTGGCAATTCCTTTGTTGAAAAAATTATTAACCGAATTTAAGACAGATAAAATATTTTATTATCGAATTGCTTTTATTGCAGGACAATTGAATCAATGTGTACAAAACGATTCGTTAGCAATTGTTTATTTCAAAAAAGTTAAAAAAAATAAAGCTCCCGAATTGATGTATGCTTATGCTTATGTTAATGCCGATATTTGCAGTAAGCAATACCAACAAAAGTTAGAGCTTTTAGCTTCCGATGATGTGAAAGAAGAGGAAGAAGATGATGCTTATGAATTTGAACCGACAGTTGTAGAAAGCATTCACGATAGCGATTTCATTAATTCTATTTATCCTTACTATTTCAATGATCCGGCTGCCGTTTTCTTTTTAGATGATGGTGAAGACAATGAAAATGGATTCGATGATGGCTGGTATAATGACAATGATACGGCAACAATTTCTGATGAATTGCTTGCTATTATGCTTGAAAACTGGGATTCGGTGGCAGTACATATTGCAAAAACGGATTTTACAAATCTGCAAGATAGTATTTTATTGCCTCTTTTTGATCCTATAGAAGGCTATGAATTGCCTCATTTCGGAGATGTTACATCTAAGTTTGGTTGGAGACGTTACCGTTATCATTATGGTATTGATACTAAAAATCAATACGGAGAACCCATATTTTGTGTATTTGATGGGATTGTTCGTATTGCCAGAAGAAGCAGAACGTATGGTAATTTTGTGATAGTAAGACATAAAAACGGATTAGAAACATTTTATGCACATTGTTCTAAATTGTTAGTTTCACAAAATCAGGAAGTAAAGGCAGGAGATATTATTGCTTTGGTAGGAAGTACGGGTCGTTCTACGGGACCGCATTTGCATTTTGAAGTACGTTATAAAGGTAATCCAATCAATCCGGAAATACTAATTGATTTTGAAAAAAAGAAATTACACTCAGATACTTTAGTTATTACTAAAGAGACATTTAATTATTATAATTATAGGTCTTATGGAAGAAGTACATCATCTGCAAGTGGGAAGAGTAGTGGGGCTACCTATCATAAAGTAAGAGCAGGAGAGACCTTGTCGTTGATTGCAAGCAAATATCGCACGAGTGTTTCGGCTATCAAAAAATTGAACGGCTTGAAAAGCGATATGATACGCGAAGGAAGAAATTTGAGAGTACGTTAAAACAATAAAAAAACATGCTTTTCGTTTATTTAAATTCATCGCTAAACGAATAGGAATAACCGGAGAATGAAGTATAAATTTAATTATAAATCTTTATCTTTTGAAAAAGAAGTAGTAACGCTTAAAAAGCGTTTAGGAAAACTGATTCTTTATTTGTTAACGGGAATTTCTTTTGCGGTACTTACAATTTTTATTCATTCCAAAATTTTCATATCTCCCAAAGAAAAACAGCTTTTAAGAGAGTTGGAAGAAACGGAAATGCAGATAGACATCATAAATAAAAGAGTAGACCTTTTATCAAATGTTTTGCAAGGAATGGAGTATAAAGACGATAATTTATACCGAGTGTTATTAGAAGCCGAACCCATTCAAAATAGGAATATTACTATTGAAAATTTATTGTTAGATAATAGCCATTCAAAAAATTATTCTAAGACTTTAAAAGAACTATCGCGTAAGGTAGATATATTGACGGCACGTTCGCAAGTGCAATTAGAATCTTATAAACAATTATGGGAACTTAGTGAAAAAAAAGAAGATATTTATGCTTCAATACCGGCTATCTCACCGGTCAAAAATCCAAAAATCGTATCGGGTTTTGGAATGCGTTATCATCCTATTTATAAAATATTACGCAGACATACGGGTGTTGATATTATCGGTAGAAGGGGAATGCCCATTTATGCTACTGCCGATGGAGTGGTAAGTAGAGATAATGCCGGTTCGGGTTATGGGATTAATGTTGTTATAAATCACGGATATGGTTATCAAACCGTTTATGCTCATTTATTGAAAACAGCTGTAAAACCTGGAAAAAGAGTTAAAAGAGGAGAAGTGATAGGTTATATGGGAAGCACAGGCTTGTCGGTGGCTACTCATCTTCATTACGAAGTTATTAAAAATGGGCAAAAAGTAAATCCCGTGCATTATTTTTTTGCTGACCTGACTCCGGAAGAGTATGAGCAAATACTGAAAGAAGCTTCTGAAATTAATCAAGCTTTATCTTAATGTGTTAAAATGAATTATGGGTTTGTTTTTTCAAAATAAAAAAGAATATACCTCTCAGTCTATTAGTAAAATAGCATGGCAAAAATTTAAGAAAAAAAAACAAGGCAAATTGCTGTTAGCTTTTCTTTCTTTGATGATATTGTTAGCGGTTCTTGCTTATTTAATTACTCCCGATAGCACTCCTTATGCCAACGAACAAATATTGGAAATTCGTTTGCAAAAGCCCGGAACTAAAATTACCATGTTATGTGTGCGAAAAAATCAAGAGATAGAAAAAGTGAATGTTTTCAAAAAAATGCTATTTGGTCAGGTAAATCCTTGTACCTATATTCCTATTTCTTCCTATCAATTTTTGAAAGATTCTATCCTTGTCGAACGCTTTCAAGAAACAGCACCTTATAATATTTCCTTATTTCATTTAGCCGATGTTGTTTATCCTTTAAAAAATGATACTAAAGTATTGAGCAATGAAACACATGTTTATTTTCAAGATATACATAATCAATCGCATAAAATAGCAATTGCTGAGTTGCAAAAAATAATAAAAGAAAAACATATTATTCAAAAAAGGTATTATTTGGGTACCGATAGATATGGAAGAGATGTGTTGAGTCAACTTATTATTGGGGCAAGAGTTAGCCTTTCTGTTGGATTTGTATCGGTTGCCATTGCTTTGTTAATAGGCGTTTTTATGGGAGCAATTGGCGGATATTTTCGAGGATGGATAGACGATTTGATTATGTGGTTTATCAATGTTGTTTGGTCGATACCTACTTTATTGTTAGTGATAGCCATTAGTTTTGCTTTAGGAACAGGTTTTTGGCAGATTTTTATAGCAATTGGTTTAACAATGTGGGTGGATATTGCGAGAGTAGTAAGAGGACAAGTAATCAGCCTAAGAGAAAGCGAGTTTGTTGAAGCATCTAAAGCCTTAGGTTTTCGACCGATAACTATTATTTTTAAACACATTATTCCAAATATATCCGGAACCATTATTGTTATATCTGCCTCCAATTTTGCTTCGGCAATTCTTACCGAAGCCGGACTTAGCTTTTTAGGAATTGGAGTACAGCCTCCTATGCCTTCATGGGGAACTATGATTAAAGAAAATTATGGTTATATTATTTTAGACTATGCCTATTTGGCAATTGTGCCGGGAATAGCTATTATGCTGCTTGTGCTTACCTTTATGTTATTAGGAAATATTTTACGAGATGTAATGGATGTAAAAGAAAAATAAACATTTTTTCTAAACCGATAAGATTTAATTGTATTTTTGCACTAAAATTTAGAATTTAGAAATTAAAATTAAAAATATAAACGTATGAAACTTCTATTAAATAAGACTGCATTAATTACCGGTGCAGCACGTGGAATAGGAAAAGAGATAGCACTTGTTTATGCTAAACAAGGTGCAAATATCGCTTTTACAGACTTAAAAGAAGATGAAAACGCAAAGGCAGTAGAAAAACAATTAAGTGATTTAGGAGTAAAAGCAAAGTTTTATGCTTCTAATGCGGCTTCTTTTAGTGAATCGGAAGAAACGGTAAAACAAATTATCGAAGATTTTGGTACTATTGATATATTGATTAACAATGCCGGCATTACGCGTGATAATTTATTGTTACGTATGAGTGAATCGGATTGGGACAGTGTACTTACTGTTAATTTAAAATCAGCATTTAATCTTACAAAAGCGGTGCAACCCATTATGCTTAAACAACGTTCGGGTTGTATTATAAATATCAGTTCTATCGTAGGATTGAACGGCAATGCGGGGCAAGCTAATTATGCTGCTGCTAAAGCGGGGATGCTTGGTTTTACAAAATCGGTAGCCAAAGAATTAGGCTCAAGAAATATCCGCTGTAATGCCATAGCTCCCGGATTTATCGAAACGGAAATGACACAAGTGTTGAATCCTGAAGTGCGTGAAGCTTGGTTAAAAACCATTCCTTTGCGTAAACCCGGTACTGCTACCGATGTGGCAAATACGGCAGTTTATCTCGCTTCTGATTTAGCAAGCTATATCACAGGGCAAACCATTAGTTGTGATGGAGGAATGCATGTGTAATCCACGCATCGGATAAATTCAATTCATTGAGTATTATTACATTTTTTTATATTATCAATTTTCTAATAATACTAAATAAACATTATTGACATTTATTTGTTATTGTTATATTATTAAATTTATATTAAAATACAGATAATTATTATTATGAAGACAACAATTCAACTTTCGTTGATTGCTTTGGCAGCAATTTTATTCAGTGCATGTGCGCCTCGTATAGCAGGTAATTGGACGGTTCAACGTTATGAGGCAATAACTTTAGGACAACAACAGGGGTCATCTTTTAATAACATAGGCACCATGTCGTTCGATAAAAAAGGAACGGGAGAAAAAGACATTTCCTATTCTGTTTTAGGAGCCGTTCAGCAAGATAAAAGTCCTTTTGAGTGGACATCGTACTATAATGATGAATACATTAGCATTAAAAGCGAAGGATCTAATTTATCAAAAACATGGATAGTGGTTGTTAATAAGAGAAAACACCAAATATGGAAATCGACCGATGGCACCAATATTATTCATGTGTTAGAGTTGGTTAAGAAAAAAGAAGAAAAACCGGCACCGGCAGTAGAAAATCAATAGCAAATAAATTGCCTCTTATTGAGGTATATAGGTGAAATATTAGAACAAGTAACCCCATTTTGCTAAGAGGGACGATATACGGATGCCTTGCTCATAGCTAATTAATTCGCATTCCATTTTTTTGTAATCGAATGTGTTTTTCCACATTCCTATTGGTTCATAACTGTATTTTTGTAATAAATTACTGTTGTGCGTATAAACTAATTGATAACATCCGCCCGGTGTTTTGTAAAATTTCATTTCATCTATATTATCGGATGTTGTAAAATCGAATTTAACTGAAATTATTTTTTTGTCTTTTACTACCGATATATTATCGCCTCTATAAAATTCAAACCACCAAGCATAAAAAGCAAAAAACGGATTTTCATAAAAGAACCTTACAGCTGTTTTAAAATCATCTACAGTATGGGTTTTTGTAACTAAATTAAATGTATGCAATGAATCTTTATTAGTGATATAAAGAAGTGAATCGCCAATATTCAGTACCATAGAGGGTAAGGCAGAGCCAATTGAGGGCCAACGTGAAAAAGCCAAAGAACATTTGTAAACACGAGGAAATTCTTCCTCATTCATAAAGAGAGACATTTTAAAAGAAATCGTTCCGGTAATAATTTCTTGAGAAGCCTTGCTTAAGGGAATGATGTATTTACGGCAAAGTCTCTCATCTTTTCTGTTTTCGTGTTTTATTTTTGTTGGCGCTGATTTGTTTTCTCCTTCATTGTTTGCAAACAGATAAATAGAATGCAAAATCATTATACTAAGTAATATTATAATTCTTTTTTTCATTTTTGTTTAATTTTAATGTTAATTAATTTGATATTTCAAAATAGCATATAATTTTTTTGCAAAGTTATACCTTTTCTTATTATTTTTTGATTTTATTTTTAAAATTATATTTTCATCTTGCAAAAGTCTTATTGCATCAATAAAAAAAAGAAACTATCCTTTGTGGACAGTTTCTTTAATTATAGGATATTTTCTTTAATTAATTGTTTTCGGTTAAAATAATAATTTTATTTTTTAACACTTCTACTATTCCACCATTAATTGTATGAAAGGTGGTTTGATTATTCTTATTGATTATTTTTGCTTTTCCTTTCGATAGAGCTGCAATTAATGGGGCGTGGTTGTTAAGTATGGCAAACAAACCATCGGTTCCCGGCAATTGAATAGAAACGACACCTTCAATCACTTCCTGTGTACTGGGCGATATAATTTCAACTTTCATGGCTTACTCTTTGGTTTCTTCTAACATTTTCTTGCCTTTTTCAATTGCTTCTTCGATTGTTCCCACCAAGTTGAAAGCAGCTTCAGGATAATGGTCAACTTCTCCGTCAAGTATCATATTAAATCCTTTAATTGTATCTTCTATAGGAACAAATACTCCTTTTAATCCTGTAAATTGTTCAGCTACAAAGAAAGGTTGAGAAAGGAAACGTTGTATACGTCTTGCACGGTGTACGATTAGTTTATCTTCTTCGCTCAATTCGTCCATACCTAAAATAGCGATAATGTCTTGCAATTCGTTATAGCGTTGCAAAGTTTCTTTTACTTTTTGAGCTGTTTTATAGTGTAGTTCACCAACGATATCGGGTGATAAAATACGAGAAGTCGAATCTAATGGGTCAACAGCAGGATAAATACCTAAAGAAGCGATTTTACGACTTAATACAGTGGTTGCATCTAAGTGCGAGAAAGTGGTAGCAGGTGCAGGGTCGGTTAAGTCGTCTGCCGGAACGTAAATTGCTTGTACCGAAGTAATAGAACCTCGTTTAGTAGAAGTAATACGTTCTTGCATGATTCCCATTTCGGTAGCTAAAGTCGGTTGATATCCTACGGCAGAGGGCATACGTCCTAATAGGGCAGAAACTTCAGAGCCGGCTTGTGTAAAACGGAAGATGTTATCTACGAAAAATAAAATATCACGTCCTTTTCCTTGGTCTTCACCATCACGATAATATTCTGCTACTGTTAATCCTGATAAAGCTACTCGAGCACGTGCTCCCGGCGGTTCATTCATTTGACCGAATACTAAAGTGGCTTGTGATTCTGCTAAAAGTTCCTTATCGACCAAACTTAAATCCCAACCTCCTTTTTCCATATCTTCGAGAAATTTGTCGCCGTAACGAATTACACCCGATTCTATCATTTCTCTTAAAAGATCATTACCTTCACGTGTGCGTTCTCCAACACCGGCAAAAACAGACATCCCTGAATATTTTTTTGCAATGTTGTTAATCATTTCCATAATAAGTACTGTTTTCCCAACACCGGCACCGCCAAATAAACCGATTTTACCTCCTTTCATATAAGGTTCAATCAAGTCAATAACTTTGATGCCCGTATACAATACTTCGGCGGTAGTAGTTAGATTTTCAAAAGTAGGAGGGTCTTGGTGAATACTACGATATTTATTCGTTTCAATAGGACCTATTCCGTCAATGGTATCGCCAATAACATTTAATAATCTTCCATTTAAATTAGCAGCAGGCATACTTATCGTTCGTCCTGTGTTGATAACTTCCATGCCTCTGTATAAACCATCGGTGGAATCCATCGCAATGCAACGCATAGTATTTTCTCCAATGTCTTGTTCACATTCAAATACGACTTTTGTTCCATTGTCTCTAATTACTTCCAACGCATCGTAAATTCTTGGTAAATCTTCTTGTTGTTCAAAAATAACGTCAACAACGGCACCAATTATCTGTGAAATTTTTCCTTTTGCTTTTTCATTATTCTCCATACACTTGATTTTTAGCTATATATATATATATGATTTTTTTAAATTTAAAAATACAAAGAAACAAAAATTTAAATACAAAAGAGCGTTTTTTGAAAAAAAATAACAAATTTTTTTTTCTGATAAAATAATAACAAAAATCATACGTTGAAATTAAGTATATCTTTATATGCAAAAATTAATATTATTAAAATTTAATTAATTGACTAATAGGAGTTTATTTTATAGGAGAAATATGAAACTATCGCAATTTAAATATTTTTTGCCTCAAGATCTTATTGCGGCATATCCTCATGAAGATAGAGACGAGGCTCGTTTAATTGTTTTGAATCGAACAAATCAGACAATTGAGCATAAAAAAGTCAAAGACATTCTTAGTTATTTTGATGAAGAAGATGTTTTTGTGTTAAATAACACAAAGGTTTTTCCTGCTGTCTTAGAAGGAGAAAAAGAAAAAACAAATTCAATTATTAATGTGTTTTTGTTAAGAGAATTAGACAAAGAAAGCAGACTTTGGGATGTTTTAGTTGATCCTGCTCGAAAAATACGTATCGGAAATAAGATTTATTTTGACAACGGAACATTGATAGCTGAAGTTATAGATAATACTACCTCGCGAGGAAGAACATTGCGTTTTTTATATGATGGCACTTATGAAGAGTTTAGGAAAAAATTATTTTCAATAGGGCAAATGCCTATTCCGGAATCTATACAAAAAATACGTGACATAACAGATAAAGATTGTGATTATTATCAAACAATTTATGCTAAAAATGAGGGAGCAGTAGTGGCGCCGGCAGCAGGATTTCATTTAAGTCGTGAGATGCTGAAAAAATTAGAACTAAAAGGAATATCTTTTGCTGAAATAACATTGCATGCAGGCATTGGAAATTTTAAAGCCATTGATGTAGAAGATCTTGCTAAACATAAAACCGATTCGGAAGAAATGGAGATAACCGAAAATGCAGCTGCTATTATCAACGAAGCTAAAGAGAAAAACAAAAAAATATGTGCGGTAGGAACAACCAGCTTAAAGGCTTTAGAATCTTCTGTTTATATCTCCGGCTTAATAAAACCCTATCAAGGATGGACCAATAAATTTATTTATCCTCCTTATGATTTTAAGTCGGCTGATGCTATGATTACTAATTTTCATCCGTCAGAATCGCTGATGCTAATACTTGTAGCAGCATTCGGAGGTTATGAACTAGTAATGAAAGCTTACAAAGAGGCTATTAATGAACGCTATCGTTTTCTAACGTATGGCGATGCTATGTTAATTATTTAAAAACTCTATTTTGAATAATTTAATCATTGATATTGGAAATACAAACAAAAAAGTTGCCGTTGAAAACAATGGTAAAATTGTCTTTTTAGAATGTTACGATACCTTTTCTGTTGATGAACTCAATGTATTAGAGCAAAAACACACATTTGATTATGTTATTTTATCATCGGTATCGTTAAAAGATGAAACTATGAAATCGTATTTACGCTCTAAATACCAATGTCTTGTTTTGTCTGATAAAACACCTATTCCTATTATCAATCATTATCAATCGCCTGACACATTAGGAACCGACCGATTAGCAGGCGTGGTAGCAGCCAATAACTTATATGCTGATACTAACTGTTTGGTTATACAGTTAGGAACTTGTATAACTTGTGACTTTATTAATAAAAAAGGAGAATATATAGGCGGAAGTATATCGCCGGGATTACAAATGCGATTAAAAGCCTTAAATCATTTTACAGATAAACTTCCTTTGATTAATAAACTATCTTTCAATGATTTTATAGGAAAAACAACAGATGAATCCATTCAAAGTGGAGTCTTTAATGGTATTCTTTATGAGTGCAATGGTTCTATTAATCAATATAAAAATACATATCCTGATATAAAAATCATCGTAACGGGAGGGGATATGCTTTATTTTAATCATCGGTTTCAACATGAAATTATTTCTATTCCCCATCTTGTTATTGTAGGTTTGTCCATAATATTAAAACACAATGTCGCATTTCAAAAAAACTAAAAATATAATCAGCCTTGTTTTGTTTTTGAGTACGGTAGGATTTTTACATGCTCAAAATCAATTAAGCTCGCCATATTCTCGTTTTGGATTAGGAGAATTGTCGAAACGAACATCTCTTTCGTCTGTTTCTATGGGTGGCATTGCTTATGCATATCAGAGTGCAACAGCTGTTAACTTTTCCAATCCGGCAGCTTATGTGGGATACGATTCTATTTCTGCTTTAATAGATGCGGCGTTTTCTTATAAATATCATCAATTACAAGACAATCGTACAAAACAGCAGGGAGGAACTATCGAATTTGATTATTTAGCTTTGGGGCTATCGCTTGCAAAAAACTGGACAACTTCATTTGGATTTCAGCCTTATAGTTTTATTAATTACACTATTAATGAAACATCCGCATGGAATGACAGCGTTAGTGTGAACACAGCTTTTAAAGGAAGAGGCGGAATTTATGAATTTTACTGGGGCAATGCATTTAAAGTTTTTAAAAACTTTTCATTAGGTTGTAATATATCTTACTTGTTTGGAAATTATGATAAAATAAGAACAGCTGAATTTTCAGATGACTTATTTCTTAATTTTAAAGGAAATGATAAAACAAGTATGAAAGGGGCATTGTTCTCTTTTGGAACGCAATACTTTATTCCGGTAAAAAAATCAACCATAGGCATAGGAGCAGTTTATACGCCATCAATACCTACGGTATTTGCTACTCAATCTGAGGTTTTGTCGCATTACAAAAATACGTCTATCGGCGAAGAAATAATAGATACTTTGTATTGGAATGGAGTTGAGAAAAATAAGGTTAAACTACCTCAAGCAGTAGGTGTTGGACTGTCGTGGTCGTCTGAAAAATATTTTATAGGTTTTGATTTTACATGGAGTGATTGGGAAAAAGCTAAGATAGGAAACAACACCGACACTTTAAAAAATTCGTATAAATATGCATTGGGAGGAAATGTAATACCTAATCCTACGGGGAGTAAATACATCTCAAAAATACAATACAGTTTGGGTGCTTTTTATGAGCTAACGCCTGTTTATCTTAAAGAAAAACAAGTTGATAGATTTGGCATAAATTTTGGGATGTCTTTTCCAATGAAAAAAAGTAAAACACGCATAAGTATGATTGTTGAATATGGAAAATGGGGAATAAATAATACTGTTTTACAAGAAAATTATGTGAAATGTTCATTTAATTTAGCATTACATGAGCGTTGGTATCAAAGAAGAAAATTAGAATAATAATATTAAAAATAAGAAAAGAATGAAGAAAAGTAACATTAAAATTTTATTAACCGGATTAGTAGTTGTTTTAACGTTAACATCTAAAGCACAATGGGAAGGACCTAAATATGGCGAAGACAGTATAGCATGTATTACAAACATATCGTTGTATAGAGAAGCCTTTCGATTACAGAATTATGCAGAAGCATACGGATACTGGAAGAAAACAAAAGAAAACTGTCCGATGTCAACAAAAAACATTTTCACCAATGGTCCTATTATTCTTGATTATATGATTAAAAAAGAAAAAGATTCGCTAAAAAAAGCAGCTTATATTCAAGAATTATTTGACTTATATGAATTGCGTATTAAATGTTATCCTTCCGACGAAGCCTACGCATTAGGACAAATAGCTGTTAATACTATGCAATACAGAGCTTATGAATGGGAAAAAGCCTACGAAACTTTCAATAAAGCAATAGAATTAGGCAAAACGGAAACATCACCTCAAGTATTGGACGTATTTTTTATTACAGCCGAACGTTATATGAACAACAAAGGACTTACTTCTGAAGTAACAATCGATGCTTACGATAAAATAACGGATGTTTTAGATTCTAAATTAGACGAAAGTGAAATTGCATTTGAAAAAGCAATGCGAAAAATTTATGATTTACAAGAAAAATTAGACAGTGGTCAAGTGTCTAAAGATGAATACGATGCTTTATATGAAGATTGCAAAGTTGACTCGGCTAAAGCGGCTAGAACTTTTGACCTTTATCAGAGAGTTGCAAAAAATATGGATATTCGCTTTTCGAAATATGCAAAATGTGATGACTTGAAAATTATTTATGAGAAAAAAATAGCTCAATCAAAGGACGAACGTACGCTAAAACAAATTATTAAATTTTTTGAAAAAGAAAATTGTACAGAAGATAACGAAATATACGATAATGCAGTAGAAGAATTGCATAAAATTAAACCTAATGCAAAAACAGCATATGCCATGGCACGTATCAGTTGTTATAAGAGAAAAAATTATTCGGAAGCTGTAGATTATTGTAAAGAAGCACTTCCATTGTTTGAAAAAGAATCGGATAAAATCAGAACGTATTATATTCTTGCCGAAAGCTATAAACAACTTGGACAATATACTGCAGCACGCGAAAATGCTTATAATATACTAAGATTAAATCCTAGCGAAGCTTTTGCTTATGTTGTTATTGGCGATTTATATTATGGTTCCGGTTCAGCTTGTGGGTCTATAGAACTTCCGACGGCGATTTATTGGGTGGCAGCCGATAAATACAGTAAGGCTATGTCTATGACTGTAAATCAAGATGATGAGAAGAAACAAGACATATACAAAGTTGCTCAAGTAAGATTAAGTACTGTTAGCAGGTATTTTCCTAAAATAGAAACTTATTTTCAATTAGGATTACAAAAAGGACAATCCTACCGTGTTGAATGTTGGATAGGAGAGACTACAACCGTAAGATAAAACATGATTTTTCGATATAAACATATTAAAACGATAGTTGTATTTTCAATGGCTATCGTTTTTCTTTTTGCTTGCAGTAATGATATTGCTGTTGTCAATCAGATTTTTAAAAACGAAACAGGTCCCGATGAAATTTCAAAAGATATTCATTTATATGTTAGCCAAGAAGCGGTAGTAACACATGAATTTAAAACCCCGCTTTTACATACCTATCAAGGTGAAAATCCCCGCCAAGAATGTCCTGAGGGAATTGAAATTATTACTTATACAAGAGGAAAATCAAAAGTGTCGAAACTAACAGCTTTGTATGGAGTTAATTGGGAGAATAAAAAGATAATGGAGGCAAAAAGAAACGTTGTGATTACTAATTTTGAAACGGGAGAAATTATCGAAACAGAACATCTTGTTTGGGATGTTGACAAAAAACTAATTTATTCTAATACACAGATTAAACAAACTAAAGCTGACGGTAGTGTTTATATAGGGAAAAGATTTGAATCGGATGAATCCTTAAGTAAATATACCATTTACAATCCGGAGCTATTATTTTATGAAAATGAATAAAAAAAGCGTCAATTTTGACGCTTTTTAATTTTATAAGTGAAGTGATGCTTTTTCTTTTAAGTCTTTAAACTCTTTAGCAAAATCGGCTTCCATGGTGGTGTAATATTCAGAGTTTCTTGCTATCTGATCGAGAATAGCTCTGTTTCTGTCTAAATTGCCTCTTACAATTTCGGCATCTTTGCCTCTAAATTTCAGATAATATTCTACTTCAACATTAAGTTGGTCAACATAATCGTTAAAGAGTTTTACGCCTTTTGCTTTTAAATCTTTACTTTCAAATTTCAAATAATTTTCCGCCATGTATAAATCAAGAAAATCATAAGGAATGGTTTCTTGAGGAAACCAAGCATAGTATTTATCCATAACGACTGCTGCTCTTTTATAATCTTTTTCGATAAGTAAAGTTTCGGATAATCGGAATAAAAATATTTTTAAGTTTTGCACGGTTCGTGTATAGTCTTCGCTTAAATAAACATCGGGATTGGCGTATTCTGAAAAATCAAATTTATTAATGACATTGTCATATAAGACATCGCTATTAACTCTTCCATACAAAAATCCTTTTTGTTCGCTTGGATCGATTTCCACAGGGACCAAACGATAAGCTAAGCCTTCTACTTGGAAATATTTATCTAAACCAAAGAATGATTCACTGCCTGTTGTCGAGACATAATAAATAGGACGTTCCCACTTATTGGTAGCAAGAATATCCATCATAGCAATGTAAGCTTTGCTAACCACCATTACAGTATCATTTCCATTAACTTGGTATAAGCTTTCGTTGGGCATACGCCATATTAATTGGTCAACTATTCTTGCCGTATCTTTACTGTGCACGGTGTTATTCATTATTACTTTTTCTTTATCAACAGGTAAAGAGAAGGTAATCGTATTAATTCTTGATTCACGCACGTGATTGGTTGGATTATACATGATTTGATTCATAATTTTATTTAAATCTTGAGGTTCTTTTATTCCATTAAAAGCGACCAACATATCTCGATAACCCATTTGATACATTTCTTTTGTCATTTGCATAGGGACAGGTTCGCCATCGTAAGCTTTACGCTTCATTTGGTCAATATACCAATCGGTTCCCATAAGGCTTAAGTTGCATATTCTCACATCTGTACGGTATCCTTCTACTTCTTGTATGTACCATAACGGAAAGGTGTCGTTGTCGCCATTGGTAAATAAAATAGCATTGGGAGCGCAAGAATCTAAATAGGCTTTGGCTATATTTCTGGTTAAGTATCTATTGCTACGGTCGTGGTCATCCCAGTTTTGAGCGGCTAAAATAGCAGGAACACTTAAACAAACTACGGTGGATGTAACGGCTGCAACATTTTTATTTATGTATTTTTTTATCATTTCGTAGAGACCATACACGCCAATTCCTATCCACATGGCAAAGGCATAGAATGAGGCTGCAAAAGCATAGTCTCGCTCACGTGGCTGATAGGCATACATATTCAAATAGATACCTATAGCTATTCCTGTCATGAAAAATAGAAGCATGACAATAAAAGCATTCTGAAAATCCTTTTTGAAATGGAATATCATGCCGAATAAACCTAAAATAAGCGGAAGGAAATAATACGTATTTCTACCATTTGTTTTCATATGTTCCGGTGTTTTTTGAGGACCTAAACGTGCATCGTCAATAAACGAGATTCCGGAAAGCCATGCTCCTGATTGTTTTCCTCCAAAACCTTGATTGATAGTTTGTCTACCAACAAAATTCCACATAAAATACCTGCCATACATATATCCCATTTGGTAGCGGAAGAAAAAGCGGAGGTTTTCTCCAAACCGAGGTTTACGCGGAACTTGTTGTCCGTTTTTATACTCAAAGTCTTCGGTAATGCCTGCCCATTCTTTGTAATAACGTATGCGAGCACTTTCGCGATTCCACATGCGTGGGAAAAATGTACAATACTCTCCGTCAAAAATGAGTTTTGAATTTTTCTTAGGATCTCCAATCACATATTCTCCTTTTATTGAGAGATTATTATATTTTTCAGCATTGGCTTTTACAAAATCATCGGCATCTTTTTTATGAAAAAATGAACCGACTACATAGTCATTTTGACGGACTACATAATTTTTAACGTATACGGGATCGCCATCTTCGGCACGTAGGATAGGAGTATTATAATATTCACCATAAACCAAAGGATTGCTTCCATATTGTTCACGATTTAAATAAGCTAATAGTGCTACTGCATCTTCAGGATTATTTTCATCAATAGGGGTATTGGCATTAGAGCGTATGACTAATATTAAGAAAGTAGAATAACCTATAATAATAAAAGTCAATGAAAGCATAATTATATTGAGCAGTCTCTTTCGTCGTTTTTCGGAATAGAGAATGCCCCACACCAATAAGGCTGCTATAATCGCAAAATAAACAATGGTGCCTACATTAAAAGGAGTTCCAAAAGAATTGACGAATACACGTTCAAATATACTGGAAAGTTTTACGATGCCAGGGACTAATCCCCACATAATAAATCCGATAATTAAAAAAGAAAGTAATACGGCATATATTATTCCTTTAGTTGAAGACTGATATTTTTTAAAGTAAACTACTAAAACCATTGCGGGAACAGTCAGTAAGTTCAAAAGGTGAACGCCGATGGATAAACCTATTAAATAGGCAATTAAAATAATCCATCTGTAGGAGTAGTTGTCATCGGCAACGCTATCCCATTTTAAAATAGCCCAAAAAACTAAAGCCGTGAAAAAAGATGACATGGCATACACTTCACCTTCGACAGCTGAAAACCAAAAAGTATCAGTAAACGTATAAGCTAAAGCACCTACTAATCCGGTACCAAATATGGCGATGGTTTTAGGTGTAGTTAGTTCACTTCCTTCTGTTCTTAAAGCTAATTTTTTCCCAATCATAGTAAGAGACCAGAATAAGAACAAAATAGTAAATCCACTGGATAATGCTGACATGGTGTTAATAGTAAATGCAATGTTTTCTACATTATCGCCGGCAAACATACTAAAAATACGTCCTATCAATTGAAATGTAGGAGCTCCGGGGGGGTGCCCAACTTGTAATTTGTATGCAGTAGCAATGTACTCGCCACAATCCCAAAAGCTTACTGTCGGTTCCGCTGTGGATATATATACTGCCGAAGCTATTATAGCCACTACCCAACCGAGTAAATTGTTAATCAGTTTATAATTTTTGACCATTTTAATTTAAATTTTTAATGATAAGTTTAATCAAATTAACTCTTTATATTTTTTATTATTGTTAAATACTTTCAAATTGTTGTATAAAACGAATGTCGTTTTCAAAAAACAAGCGTATATCTTTGGTTTTATACAGTTGTTGGGTTAAGCGTTCAATGCCGATTCCTGCTGCAAAACCACTGTATTTGTTGGGGCCGATACCAACATTTGTCAATACATTGGGGTCAATCATGCCGCATCCCAAAATTTCGACCCAACCGGTATGTTTACAAATATTGCATCCTTTCCCATTGCAGATATCACAAGAGATATCCATTTCTGCCGAAGGTTCCGTAAAAGGAAAATAGGAGGGACGTAAACGTGTTTTTCGTTCAGACCCAAATGTTTCTTTTATAAAGTAATCCAAAGTTTGACGCATATCGGCAAAAGAGACATTTTCATCTACATATAGGAGTTCTATTTGATGAAATATGCAATGAGAACGAGCAGTTATAACTTCATTGCGAAAGACTCTTCCCGGACAAATAATGCGAATTGGCGGTTGGTGTTTTTCCATCACTCTTACTTGAACAGGAGATGTATGAGTGCGTAGTAAAATATTTTTGTCGATAAAAAAAGTATCTTGCATATCGCGTGCAGGATGTTCGGCAGCGAAATTTAAAGATTCGAAATTATGCCAATCGTCTTCAATGTCGGGACCTTCTGCTATGGAAAAACCGATTTTTTTGAAAATATCGCATATATGATTGGTAACGACAGATATTGGATGCCTTGCACCTAATTTGATAAAATTGGCAGTCCTACTCACATCTAAAGAAGGAGTATGCGTACATTGATTTTGGCTGATTGTATTTTTTAACGCTTCAACTTTTTCTAATACTTTTGATTTTAAAATATTAATATCTTTTCCAAAATCCTTTCTGTTTTCCGGCGGAATATCTTTTATCTTATTAAATAAGTCGATTAAAATTCCTTTTTTACCTAAATATTTGAGGCGAAAAGCATCTAATTCTTCCAATGTAGTTGTAGTGAAATTATCTATTTCACTATTATATATTTCTAAATTATTATCCATCATTATTTTATAATACTCATTGAAATAATTTTAACATCTTCCATAGGACGATTAGCCCCATCTGTTTTTACAGCGGCAATTGCATCTATTATGTCAAGACCTGTAACAACTTCTCCAAAAACAGTATAAGCTCCATCTAAGTGAGGAGTTCCACCAAGGGTTTTATAAATTTCTTTTTGTGCATCGGTATATTGCCTCTTGGTTTGTGATGAAAAGTATTGCAACTGATTGTCATTATATACATTGCCTTGTACTATGTAAAATTGTGAACCGGACGATCTTTTTTCAGGATTTACTTGATCGGCAGTTCGAGCGGCTGCTAATGCTCCTTTTTTATGGATAAGTTGACTGTTAAATTCAGCAGGAATGGTGTAGTCGGGTCCTCCATTGCCTAACATTTGTCCTTGCTTTGCATTACGAGAATCGGGATCACCGCCTTGAATCATAAAAGAATTAATGACACGATGAAAAAGCAATCCGTCATAGTATTTTTCTTCAACTAATTTAACAAAATTATCTCTATGAAGTGGGGTCTCGTTGTATAATTTGACAGTAATAATTCCTTTAGTTGTTTCAATTTTTACCATAATTTCACTATTGTTGTTTTTCTTATTTTGGTTTTTTTGTGCTAATATAGGGGTTGAATATAGGTTGGTGAAAAAAATAATACTAAAGAAAATCAGACTTTTACGCATAAATTAATTTATATTTTATATTTTTTATTTAAATATGATTTTAGTTTTAAAAATAGATGTATTTTTGCATTGATAAAAAAAAGCAATATTACAAAAAAAAAGCACATAAAGAGTTGTTTTAGAATAAAATTTTAAAAATAGATATTTATGAAACGAAAGTACATTATTTTATTAGTTGTAAATCTGGTTTTTGTGAGTTTTCTTTCTAGCTCATGCGATAAATACACCGATTGTACAGGCATTATTACAGTAATGCAATCTCATGATGGAAATTCGGCTATAGGCGATCCTGTGCCGGGTTGCACTGTCTATGTTGGTGAAAAAGAATATGCAGAAAATGTCTATTTTGTAGGAACTACCGACGAAAAAGGACAAATTAAAAATGTGTGGAAAAACGAAGCAAATTTAGGCATAAAAGCAGTAAAAGGTGATATGACTGCTATCGGTGTGATTAATTTAAAAGCAGGAGAAGTAGTAGAGCAAACCGTTTGGCTAAAGAAAAACATCTAATATTGTTTTTCGATTATTTTTATTACTTTCTATGAAAGGATTACTTGCGGTAATAGCAAAGAAACAATCCACAAAACAATTTATTTCTGAGAAATTGCACTATGGATTAGCCTCTTTATTGCATAGAGGAAAACATCAGCATTGCATATTGCTTCCTCAGAATGAAATGAATAGTAATATAGGACTTGGTGTTACAAGCGATAATACGCAAGCAGAAGCATCTATTTTTACTAACGATAGTATTAGCCTTGTTTTTGCCGGAAAAATACTGAATAGAAAACACCTCATAGCAACCTATCCCGAAATAAACGATAGTAGTTCCGATGAAGAATTAATAGCTGATTTATATCTACAATTAGGAGAGATTGCCTTTTCTTTATGGGAAGGTTATGGGAGTATTATTTTAATAGATAAAAAAATAGAAAAAATATATGCCGTTCGAGATTTTACCGGAACAAGTCCATTGTTTTTTTTCCAATCTGAAGATTTTTTAGTATTTTCTTCTGAAATTCGACCTATTTATACAATGTTTCCTGAGCAAATACATATTAAACAAGAGGCTGTTGTTTCTTATTTGTTATGGGGAGATATTATGAAGCATCAACAAGATTTTTTTGTAGAAATAGAGGCTGTAGCACCTTCTAATTTTATTGCGTATTCACGGACTAAAAAAGAAATACTACACAAACAATACTTTCGTCTTCCTTATAAATCGTGTGTGGGGAGATACAATGAGTACGATGAAAAAATCATTGTAGCTAAAACGAAAGATTTGTTTTTTAACGCTATGGAAAATCATATAGCAGGAAAAACTCAATTGGCAGTCGGATTAAGCGGTGGTTTGGATAGTTCGGCTATAGCTTGTACTGTAAAAGCAATAAATAAAGAAATACCTTTGACAGTATTTACGGCAGTGAACGATATTAATCAGGGAGAAACCCTATGGGCAGAAAAAATAGTTCGACATACCGATGCCGAGTGGATAAAAGTTAATTGCACTTCTCAAACATTAATAGATGATTGTAAACGCATAGTGGATTGTCAAGGAATTCCTGTTTTTAACACCAGTTCTTTAGCTCAATACAAAGTAATAGAAGCAGTGTCTCAAGCCGGATTTGAATCGATGATTGATGGTCAAGGGAGTGATGAATTGTTTGGTGGTTATAATCACTACTATTCGTTGATGCTTAATGAATTGTTTTCGGAGTGGATGTTCAAAGACGGAATGCGATTGACTAAAAATTTATCGAATGCTGACTTATCTTTGAGAACGATACTTAAAGTCTTGCTGAAAGATTTTATTAAAAGAAACTTATTGAAAGAAAAACATTTCGCTTTTTTAAAGAGAAAGGAGATTATTGCTTCTTTATCTTCCGATAGAGTGAATGCTTATTTCCGACGCAAAAAAAATAGAATGCCAATAAAAGAAAATTTCAACGAGTATCTATACGAAGATTTTACTTTTTATCTTTCTTTTCTTTTGCGATGGGGTGAACATTCGGCTGCTAATTTTGGAATAGATTGTTTAACTCCATTTGCAGACAGTCGTGCATTAGCACAACATGTATTTGAAACGCCTTCTATTTATAAACTGCACAAAGGATGGAGTAAATATATTTTAAGAGAAGCCATGAAAGGAGTTGTTCCTGAAGAAGTATTATTGCGTAAGCAAAAAGTGGGATTTTATACTCCTGAGAATAAATGGTTGGAACAAATAGCCGATGAGATGAAAGCTTACTTACACAATCTTCCGGACAAAGACAATATCATTAACAAAGAACATTTATTTTTAATATGGGATAAGCAATTTGCTGCAGATAATATTGTTTTCAAGCAATTTGCATTTCGATGCATGAATTATTTAATCTGGCGAAACAGTTTGGGTTAAATTACGGATAAATGCGAAAAACCGTATATCGTAAAACAAATTCAATAGTAAATATAACAAGGGCAATTAATAAAAAAGGGAAAAATTCATCGGATTTATTAGTGAAAAGAGTTTCTTGAATACGTGTCTTTTCCATTTTATTGATTTCTTCGTATATCACTTTTAATCTTGCCGTATTTTGAGCCCTAAAATACTTTCCATTTGTTTTATCAGCAATGTTTTGTAGTAAATCTTCATCAATATCTACTTCTGCATAGATAAGTCCGTAATTGGGAATGTTAATAGGGGCTTTGCCGTAAGTTCCGCAGCCAATGGTATATACTCTGATTTGATATTCTTTTGCTATTTCGGCAGCTGAAAGAGGGTCTAAGTAGCCTGTGTTATTGGCGCCGTCCGAAAGTAAAATAACAACTTTACTTTTAGCTTTACTTTCTCTCAATCTGTTGATTGCCGTTCCCAATCCATCGCCGATGGCGGTTCCGTCATCTATTATGCCGTAGCCAAAAGTTGTTGATTTTAAAGTGGAAAGCAAGGTGCGGTGGTCGCTTGTCAAAGGACATTTTGTAAATGCTTCGCCGCTGTAAACTACCAATCCGATTCTGTCGTTAGGACGATTTTCGATAAATTTTTTTATCACATTTTTAGATGCTTCCATGCGATTAGGTTTCAAATCCATCGCCATCATACTGCTCGATATGTCTAACGCCATAACAATGTCAATACCTTCTACATCAACTGTTTTATGTGAAAATGAAGATTGCGGACGTGCCAATGCGATAATAACAAGCGAAAACACGAGCATACGTAAAACAAAAGGAAGAAAAAATAATCGCTGTTTTATGCTTTTTTCTTTATGCTTAAAAGGAAGTTCGCCGGATACGACAAAGGGTGCATGTATTTTTTTTCTTTTCCATATATAAAAAGCAATAAAAACAGGAATAAGCAGTAGTAAGAACAATAGTTTCGGATATAGAAAGTCAAGAGACGAAAGATAATTAATAAAATATGTGATATGTTTCATGATTTATAATTCCTTATTGTTTTCTTTCTGTTCATCTGTCAAGGCGGTTGTTTTTACAAAAGAGACGATGTAGTCGAAACTCAATTGATTTTCATTGGGAAGAGGATTGCCTTTGGCAAATTTAACCAAATCGGCATGCGATAATGCTATGTTTATTTTTTCAACCAATTCATGATTATTAAGCTGTAAATTAAGCGACTCTATAATTTCGCTACTTACCATTTCCATAGCTTGGATGTCCCATCTGTTTTCGATATAAATACGCAATATGTCTGTCAGTTCAGAGTAGTATTGTTTTATTTCTCCTTGTTGCCATAATTTTTTCAAACGTAGTTTTTCTAAAGCCTCTAAAGCAATAATATGTGCGGGTAAACTCGGTTTTTGTTTTTCGACGACTTGAGGTTTTTTCCTTATTTTAATGCGTTTAATCAGGAAGATAATTAACAATACAAGTAGTGCGGCTATGGCACCTATTATCAAATAAGGATAAATTTCTTTCCATGTCAGAGGAACGCTGAGAGGAGGTTTGATGTCTTTAATGGCTTGGGTGGTATCTACATCTAAAGTGTTGACCTTAATTTGAATAGCTTGTGTTTCCGCCAATAAAATCGAATCGGTATTATAGAATTGGATAGGTGGAATCAAGTAAGTTCCCGAATCGAAAGAAGTTAAAGTGAAATTTTGAGAATAAAAGAGAGCATTTTCTTGAGTGTCAATTTTTATGTTTTCATAATGTATGATTTCAAAACCTTGAATGGCAGTATCTTTTAATGTAGGGAATAAAATGTTTGATTGCGAATCGGCGGTAATAGAAAGTCGTAAACGGATATGGTCGCCGATTAATATTTGATTAGAATCAACTGTTGCTTCTGCTTTATAATGGAAAGTTTGAGTATAGGAAAACAAGTGGTAACTACTCAAAAAAAATAGAATTAACTGTTTAAATTTCATTTTTTTAATATCTTAATTAAGTATAAAATAAACGTAAGCCAATTAAAAAATATTTTATTTGAATTTGAAGTTCCATGAAATTGATGGCATAATGGGGAACAATGACATTTGATAGGCTGTATTGTTGAGTGAAAAATTTTCGCTATTAAACTGTGTGTTAATGGATATGAAAAAAGGATTTCGACGATTGTAAACATTGTAAACTGAAAAGTTGAGAGAGTGTTCAAATTTTTCAGTACGTTTAATAGTCCAATTAACAGATATGTCTAAACGATGATAGGGGTCAATACGATAAGCATTTTTCTCGCTGTATTCGGTAATTAAATTATAGCCGAGAAAATAAAAACCTACAGGAATTGTCATTGTGTTGCCTGTAGCGTACACCCACACCAAAGAAGTATTCAAATTAGGAAGTATTTCATAAGATAAAGTAATAGAAACATCATGCCGCCTATCGTTTTTAGCGTAAAATACTTTTCCTCCATTTAATTCCGGAAATTTTCGTTTTGTCCATGCCAAAGTATAACCTATCCATCCTGTGAATCTTCCTTGCGTTTTATTAATGAAAAATTCTACACCATATCCATATCCGTTTCCTTGTGTATATTGATGTTCTAAACCGGAAGTGATTTCAGTAAAAGGCGAATAGCCTTCTTTGTATTCGACTAAGTTTTTCATGTCTTTATAATAAACTTCAACCGATGTTTCTAAGGTATTATTGATAAAATTACGATAGAATCCTAAAGAATATTGGTTGCCGATTTGAGGTTTTACTAAACTATTACTGGGAATCCAAGCGTCGGTAGGCAAGGAAATGGTTGATAGTGCAACTTGATGAATGTATTGATAGTTATGTGTATACGAAGCCTTGATAGAGGTAAAAGTATCGATTGCAAAGCGGACGGATAGGCGAGGTTCTACTCCCCAATATCCTTTAATGTGTTCGCCTTTTTTGAATTTGACAGAATCTTTCGTTTTTCCCAATTCATCGAGTAAGTAGCTTGTGAAAGGTCCAATATGTTCAAAATAAGAACCTCTTAATCCTATGTTGAATTTAAATCGTTTTCCAATTTGAAATTCGTCCAAAGCATAAAAAGCTACTTCGTTGGCGTAATAGATGCCTTGTGTTTGCACATTCATATTTACATCGCCCGAAAGGGCTGAATAGGTGTTAGGCGTAAATGTATGGTAAATATAATTGCCTCCGAATTTTAAAAGATGTTCTGTGTTGGGTTGGTAGCTGAGTTCTGTTTTGGCAGTGTAATCGCGTATGCTCGATAAAATAGAAAAATTGTAAATGTCAATCGTTAAATCGGTGTTGAAATTATAGTCGCTAAACAATAGGGAAGTGTTTAAGAACAACTGATTATTGATAATGTAATTCCATCGTAAAGATGCCGAAGCATTGTTCCATTTAAATAAAAATTTCATATCATTAGAAATGTTGCTCGAATGCTGAAAACCATAGATATCGCTTCCATAATAACCGCTTAAAAAGACTCGATGTTTGTTGTTGATAATCCAATTGATTTTGCCGTTTAAATCATAAAAATAAAAACGCATGCCTTTTAACTCGGAATCTTTAAATAAAAAAGGTTGAATCACTAAATCGACATAAGTTCTTCTGCCGGAAAGTAAAAACGAGGCTTTGTTTTTTACCACAGGTCCTTGAACGTTGAGGCGAGAATAAATTAAGCCGATACCGCCATCCACCTCATATTTTTTTATATTTCCTTCTTTCATATTAACATCTAATATGGAAGAAAGTCGTCCGCCGAAATTAGCGGGCATTCCTGCTTTAATCATATCGGCAGAGCGTATGGCATCGGTATTGAAAATAGAGAAAAATCCAAATAAATGACTGACATTGTAGATGGTAGCTCCATCTAATAAAATTAAATTCTGGTCAATTCCTCCTCCTCTTACATTGTAGCCTGAACTGCCTTCGCCCGAACTTTGTATTCCGGGCAATAGTTGTATGGTTTTGATAAGGTCCAGCTCTCCGAAAAACATCGGCATTTTTTTTATCGTTTCAATTTTAATTTCGGTCTTACCCATGTCAGTGGTAGAAATATTATCTCTGCCGCGTGAACCTTTGATAACGACTTCTTGCGTTTCTATGCTTATAGGGTTAAGTTCTACATCGATGGTTAAATTTTTGTTTAAAACAATAGTTTGAGAATAAGTTTCATAGCCGATAAACGATACTTGAATGGTATAACTTCCCTCTTCCAATGTAAAGGAATAAAAGCCGTAAGTATTGGCGGTAGTGCCTTTATAATTTTCTTTTGCATAAACAGTAGCACCTGCCATCGCCTCGCCGTTGCGAGCATCTTTTATATAGCCGCTAATACTGTATTTCTTTTGACTATATGATTGATTGATAGCAAATAATAAAAAAAACACACAAAAGAAAAATTTGATTTTCATACGCTTATGATTTTTTCAGTTAAGGTCGTATGAAACTCACATGCTTTATAATCATCTACTTGTGTTTCAAAATCGCTTGGGCATATTCCTCTCATAAAAAAATAATTTATTTTAAAAACGTTTATTCATTTATTTTGTTGTACTTTATTTTCCATTCTTATTTGACTAAAAATATTTTTATAAAAAAATTACTGTATTATCTATCATTATTTATTATTTTTGTAAAAATATTTATTCTATGAATTATATTAGTGTTGAGAACCTTGTAAAAAGCTATGGAGATAAGTTGTTGTTTGATGCTATCAGCTTTGGAATAGAAAAAGGACAGAAAGTAGCTTTGATTGCTCAAAATGGAACAGGAAAATCTACTCTATTGAATATCATTATGGGACTTGAACCTGCTGACGAAGGAAAAGTTACATGTAGAAATGATATTCATGTTGCTTACTTGCCTCAAATCAACGAAGATTATGATGAACATAGCATATTAGATGTTGTTCTGAACACCAATAGTCCGCTGATAAAAACGGTAAAAGAATATGAAAAAGCATTAAAAGCGTATAGCATTGATGCAAGTGTTGATAATAAAAGAAAATTGGAAAAGATAATGCTGAAAATGGACGCTATTGATGCATGGAATTTTGAAAATAGGGTAAAAGAAATTTTAAGTAAATTTAAAATTGATGATATTTTTTCTAATTTTAATTCATTATCGGGCGGAGAAAGGAAAAAAGTAGCTTTAGCACAAACTTTACTATCCGATTCGGAAGTGTTATTATTGGACGAACCTACCAATCATCTTGATATTGAAATGATAGAGTGGTTAGAAGATTATTTGTCCAATGCCAATATGACTTTTCTGCTTGTTACTCACGACCGTTTTTTTCTAGACAATATATGTAGCGATATTTTGGAATTAGACGGAGGAAAATTGTATAAATACAAAGGAAAATACGATTATTTTTTAATAAAAAAAGCAGAACGTATCGCCAATCAATTATCGGAAATAGAAAGTGCTAAGTCTGTTTATCGTAGAGAATTAGAATGGATTAAAGCGACACCGCAAGCACGTACTACCAAAGCGAAAGCACGCATTCAACGCTTTGAAGATATCAAACAAAAAGCCAATCAGAAGATTCAGCAAACGCCGTCTGATTTTGCCGTTAAAAACGAACGTATTGGGAAAAAAATATTGGAAATTAATAATCTTGATTTCACATACGATAAAGATTGGATAATTCACGACTTTTCCTATGTTTTCAAAAGAGGTGAGCGTTGTGGAATAGTAGGACCGAACGGTTCGGGAAAAACAACATTGCTAAAACTAATAATGAACGAGTTAAAACCAAGTGCAGGTCGTATTGTTGCCGGCGAAACCATTGTGTTCGGCTATTACAAACAAGACGGGTTGTCGCAATCGTATCATGGAAAACGTTTGATTGATATAGTAAAAGAACAGGCGGAAATGATACGCATGGAAAATGGAAATTATATTTCCGCTTCACAATTTTTAAATCATTTTGGATTTTCTTTTCAATCACAATACACTTATTATGAAAGTTTAAGCGGAGGGCAAAAGCGGAAATTTTATTTACTATTAGTGCTAATGAAAAATCCGAATTTCCTTATACTCGACGAACCCACTAACGACTTTGATATAGAAACGCTCAATATTTTAGAGGATTTTTTATTGTCGTTTAGAGGATGTTTATTAATTGTTTCGCACGATAGGTGGTTTATGAATAAATTAGTAGATCATTTATTTGTTTTTGAAGGGAATGGAAAAATTAAGGATTTTTATGGTAATTACAGCGATTATAAAAAACGAAAAACGTTAATAGAGAAAGGCTTAAAAATAAATAAAAAAACGGAAAAACCAAAAACGGAAAAACTCACTACAAAAACGAATTCTTTGACTTATAAAGAAAAAAAAGAATTAGAACAATTGGAGCAAGAGATAGAAACATTGGAAAATAAAAAAAACAAATTTATACAACAAATGTCCGAGCCAACAGGCAATGCCAACGAAATAGAGGAAGTTTATAAACAATATGCTCTTGTAGAGAAAGATTTAGACGAAAAAATGGAACGTTGGTTAGTGCTGAGCGAGAAAGAAATTAGAAATTAGAAAAAAAACACTTGTATTTTTTTTAGTTTGTATCTAAGAAAATTGTAATTTTGTTGTGTGAAATATAAGTTATGCAACAGTAAGAATATGAAGAGTTATTTATTTTTATTTACTTATTATAAAAAGGATTTAGCATTTTTGCCGTTACTAACGGCACAAACCATTTCGAGAAGCAAATCAACTAACTGCAATTTTTGTAAGCACATTAAAAACAATGAACAAAAAACTTCTAAATTCTAATTTCTAATTTCTAAATTTAAAACGATGAGTAAAGAGTTGCTGAATAGAACTAAAAATTTTTCACTTTCAATTATAGATTTAGTTGAGAAGATAGATTATTCCATTTCCAAAAAAGTAGTAATGACTCAACTGCTTCGGTCGGCTACATCGGTGGGTGCTAATTATAGGTCAGCGTGCAGGGCAAGAAGCGATAAAGAGTTTATTGCAAAACTGAATATTGTGTTAGAAGAAATTGACGAATGTTGTTTTTGGTTAGAAATTATTCAAGCAAAAGAATGGTGTGAAGTGAAGACATATTTAAGCGAAGCAAATCAACTAACTGCAATTTTTGTAAGCACATTAAAAACAATGAACAAAAAACTTCTAAATTCTAATTTCTAATTTCTAAATTTAAAACGATGAGTAAAGAGTTGCTGAATAGAACTAAAAA
>Ga0209718_1000787_pt1 | contig 40236 bp, 36 predicted proteins | sample AD_JPNAS1_MetaG_FD_184420 | JGI IMG/M metagenome (GOLD analysis project Ga0209718, IMG submission 184420) | Active sludge microbial communities of municipal wastewater-treating anaerobic digesters from Japan - AD_JPNAS1_MetaG (SPAdes) (version 2) | ecosystem: Engineered > Bioreactor > Anaerobic...
CGCTGATGATAACAGGTAAACTGGACGGGGTGAAGGTGTAACCGGTTTTCGACGGTGTCAGCGTGTAGCTGCCGTTCGCCAATCCTGTAAAGCTGAATGCGCCGCTGGAAGACGTTGTGGTGGAGTCTGTCGCTGCTCCCGAAAGTGTGATGAGGACATCGGCTAATGTCGCACCGCTGACGGCACCGGACAGGCTGTAGGTTGTTGTGGATGTCGAACCCGCAGCAGACAGGATGCTCACATGGAATGCATACGCTTCTTCCGAACCTAAATCAATGGTACGCGTTCCAATCAGGAACTGGCCGTCGTAGGATAACTGGCCGTGGAAATCAGTCCCCTGTATCGTTGCCGTGCCCGTCGAACCGATGGCGATGGTTTCCGTCGCATCAGGTCCGGATATCGCGATGTCATTATCCACCCAGTTGCTGAACGTCATCACACCGGTGTTGTTGATGGCAATGTTCTGATGCGCCCAGAAGTCAGCGCCGCCGACTGCCAGGATGTGATCGATCCACGTGCCGACCACATTGCTGACGGAATTTCCCGTCTGGCCGTCGGTAATCTGGATGACCATTAATTGATAGGTGTCGCCGTTTTCTGTAAAGGTGCCCACGATCGTTCTCTTGTCGTACGACATGAAGCCCCTGTAGGAAGACATGGTGCCGTTCATCGTCACAACGCCGTTGGCATCAACAGAAATGGTGATTCCTGTATTTTCCGCGTTATTATCCGTACCGCCAGGATCCGTTGAGCTGGTTAGGGTCACCACCCGGTTGGCATCGGTGCTTCCGACTTCATGAAGCCATTTGTTTTCGCCGCCGACCATCAGGGAGTGAATAACAAAATGTTTGCTCTGCAAATCTCTGTTGCTGTAGGCCACCCCGGATACTCTTTTTTGCGCGATAAGCAATTGCGAACTGCCCGAGGCTGTTCCGGCAACGAAATTTTTATTTAAGGTGATGGCATAATGATTATCTGTATCAGCGCCGTTATTGGTCTCTGTAATAACGCCGGTATTGGGATTAATTGTCCAGACAATCGGACCCGCCGGGCAGGCGGTGCTTCCCGTTGAATCCTGGCAACTGTTGAACGTGACGCCTCCCGCGGCGCTGACGGTTACGTTGTAACGCCCCCATCCGTTGATGTTGCCGGCTTCCAGAATCTGCACATCCCATGTTGCCTGAAGATCAGTCTGTTCGTAGGGCGTTGCCGCACTGGAAGAGGCTGCCGTAAAGTTTGCTGTCATGTCCGCTCCGGCAATGACGATTTGCCGGCTGGCCGGTGTGAAGGTGTAACCGGCCAAAACAGGGGTCACGGTGTACGTTCCGTCGGCCAAACCGTCGAACTCGTAAGTTCCATCGGCTGCCGTGGTTGTATTTTCCGTCTCAGCGCCCGTCAGTCTTATCGTCACATTTGCAGCAACCGCGCCGCTGACCGTTCCGGAAATGGTGTACCGTCCCGTAAGGTCGTCAATATAATCATCAATGGTATCACTTCCGCTGCCGCATGTGTTCAATGACAGGCCAAGCAAAACGATCAATAACATGTATGCCATCGATTTTATTTTTTTCATAAGACACTCCTTAAATTTATTTAGGCCCCGTTAAATTTTCTTTCTTTTCATAGATTATGTTTTTATTAATATATTTTCTTTTCCGACATGTCAATAATATCTTTATTTTATAGAGATGCGCAGGATGAAGAAAAAAGGCGTCTCGCGTGTTGTGCGAAACGCCTTGATATCTGGTGAGCCCTGTCGGAATCGAACCGACAACCTAATGATTAAGAGTCATTTGCTCTGCCAGTTGAGCTAAGGGCCCTTCAGGTCTATTGGAAAACGTCAAAGGCGGCGTTGCCTTCGCCAGGGCGGCTATGCGACGCACATCCCGTGCACTTCACGCCTCGTGTCCCGGCTGCCTTGCCTCTGTCTGTTTTTCAACAGCATTGTCTTCTAAAGAACGTTGCACTGCTTTTTATTCTGGCACGCCCGGTAGGATTCGAACCTACGACCAACAGATTCGAAGTCTGCGACTCTATCCAGCTGAGCTACGGGCGCTCTTTATCCAACCATTATAAAATGGGGTGAGTGAAGGGACTTGAACCCTCAGCCTCCGGGGCCACAACCCGGCACTCTAACCATTTGAGCTACACCCACCATTTTTACCAATTCGCTTTCGTCGGTCTGAAAGCAATTGGCACTTCGCGCATGGTGCGCCTGGAGGGATTCGAACTCTCGGCCCACGGATTAGAAGTCCGTTGCTCTATCCAACTGAGCTACAGGCGCATGTTTTACCTGTGCCTAAAAAGACTTAGCCTAATATCGTCTCTTCTTTTTTTTGTCAAGATGAAATACGGCCCTTGAGGCATTATTTTTCCGAAACATTCCGATGGTTACCGGACGTAACCGGCTATGCCGTCAAAACGATATGCTTTTTTGTTAATTTTTTCTCCCTGCAACTCCGTTGAATAAAAATAATGGCCCGTCTTTGCATTATACCACCGGTAAAGCTCCCGGGTGTTGGTCAGTTTCGAGGTGGCGATGTTGCCGAGCGTCCCTTCAAGAATATAACCGTGCAAATCTTGTTTATGGCCGTTGTAGTCATAATGATAAAAATGACATTTTTTCCGGGGATGATACCAGCGGTAGAAGCTCGCGGTTCCCGGCGTGCCGGGCTGGAATAAACGGAAAGCGATCCCTTCTTTTGTGTACTTGTTCTGATACAATCTGTTGATTTCCGCCTGCGGATTGGATGTGAAAAGATAGTCGTTTCCGTTGTAATATCTGTAAACATCGATGATCGCCGAGGTGACATCCGGCAGCACTTCCGCATACATCTCGACAATCGCCTCGCCATTATTAGTTTTAAAGACCAGGTAGTCTTCATAAAAGCCCGGGAAAGCCTGCCCGGTATTAAATAAAACGGTCAGATAATTGGTCTGCAGGGTGGTGGCCCCGGACGCAGGAAAGATTTTTATGCTCTGAGCGGGGAAAAAGGCTGTGTTCAGTCCCAGTATTTTTACGCCTTCCACGACCAGACCTTCATATTTGTTCGTGATCGTGAGGGTATGGGAACCAAATTCCAGCTGATCGGCTATCAGGATTTCTTCCCCGTTCTTTCTCTGCTCTTCAAACAGGGCGGCCCTCGCGATTGGATTTTTATCCAGCGCCAGGGTCAGTTTTCCTTCCCGGGAATGTTCGGACAGGTATAAAAGGATCCCCGTTCCGGTAAAATTGACTTTGATCAGATTATCGCCCGGCCCGCTGGTTGGATAGCCGCCGGTTTCCGACCAGCTTCCGATTAACTCGAGTGTGTCTTTCAAAGGCTCGGGAACGCTGTATTGTGCGGCGCCTTTGACCTCATCATTCATGAAGGACAGGTACCTTCCCTGCCTGAAATCATCCGGCATGTCTTCCCGGGCGTGTGCCGGCGGTTCGACCGACCACGTCAACGTTTCCTTACCGCTGTTGTTTAATATTATTTTTCTGGAAACTGTTTTATTCGGCAGGATTTTTCCCATATCCAATCTCAGCGTACTGAGGTTGATCCGGGGAGCGCTCTGCGTGTAGGCAATGAAAAAAGACAAGGTTATTTTTTTCGGCCCGTCCGCAGCGTTGATTTCAATTTCCTCTTTATGTATTCCTAGCGGAAGTTTCTTGGTACAGATAATTTCTTCCTCTCCGGAGGCAATTCTCATTTCGACATTCGCCAGCGAATGCCCGGCTTTTTTTTCGTCTTTGGATTCATCGCTGCCCTGGATACTCACGCCTACATTTAAAACATCAGTTTCCTTCTCCAGTGTTCCCGATATCGCTTTGGATTTTACTTTGTCCCAGCTCTTAGGCCCCTGGATGGACCAGCGGATCGCGCCGGTACCCGTATTTTTTAAACTGACGGTTGCTTCCACCGATTTGTCAAAGGCGACAAGACCCAAATTAATTCCCGCCGGCATAATGGTCAGGCCCGGTTTTGGTTTTTTCGTTGCCTGGTCAACTGACTTTTGAACACCCTGTTTGGGCGCAACGCTAGGTTTCTGCGTTTTTGTGACGTTTTGAGCAAAACCGGCGGGCAGGTAAATAAAGAAAATTGTGATAAAAAAAATTAGAATATTTTTTACCTTGAACATGACGACCTCTATGAAACGTTGATGGTTTCCTAGCTCAAAGCTTAAAATTAAGCAACTGTTTTAAGAATTTCACATTTTTCACTCTTTGTTCATCCGGCGGATCATCATTTTGAAAATACTTGACACATCCGGCAGACAAGATGTAGGTTGCTGTCAATTTTTCAAAATCCCCAATCATCACCATAACGCTTCTCGTTCGGGTCATTTATGAATGATGAGATTCTAAAGTACTGGATTGCGTTAAAATCAATCAAAGGCATCGGCCACGTCTCTTTTCCGGCACTGGTGGACAGGTTCGGCTCTCCTGCCGCTGTTTTCGGTGCTTCCGTTTCCGACCTGCAGCAAACAGAGGGAATTTCCCGTCAGATTGCAGAGGCCATTGTTCATTTCAGAGGCTGGGATAATGTTAAAGCAGAACTTGAACTTATTCGCAAAAATGACGTTACAATAGTTACTTACGAAGATGAGCTCTATCCGGGGCAATTATTGAATATCTATGACCGCCCTCCTTATATATATGTGCGGGGAAATTTGAGCAGAGAAGACATCAATCTTGCCATTGTCGGTTCCCGTGCAGCGAGCACTTACGGTAAATACACGACGGAAAGAATCAGCCGGGACCTGGCCCTTCAGGGCGTGACGGTGGTCAGCGGGATGGCTCGGGGCATCGATTCGTCGGCGCATCGCGGCGCTATAACCGCTCATGGCAGAACCGTTGCGATTCTGGGCAGCGGCCTGGATGTCATTTATCCTCCGGAAAATAAAAAATTATTTGCGGACATTGTCGAAAACGGCGCCGTGGTTTCCGAATTCCCCCTGGGAACGCCGCCGCGTTCGACAAATTTCCCGGCGCGCAACCGCATTATCAGCGGCATATCCTACGGCGTTGTCATTGTGGAAGCAGGCGAAAAAAGCGGCTCGTTGATTACGGCGAGGCTGGCGCTGGAACAGGGACGTGAAGTTTTCGCCGTACCGGGAAGCATTGATTCCGCCGGTTCGCGCGGTACGAATAAGCTGATCAAACAGGGAGCCAAGCTCATCGAAAACACAGAGGATATTCTGGAAGAAATTCTGCCGCAGATAGAACAGAGAAAACCGCTAAAAGGATTTTCCGCTCCCGGGACATTAAACGCTGCAAGCCCTCCCATGGAAAAATTAAATGCCGCCGAGCAGAAATTATACGATTTGGTTTCCCAAAAACGCATGCACATCGACGATTTGATTTCTGTGACGGGATTTTCGTCCGCCGATATTCTCAGCGCTTTGACCACCATGGAACTCAAAGGAATTGTCCGGCAGCACCCGGGAAAATTTTTTTCTGCAGAAAGAACAAACTAATCAATAAAACTATTATTTTCCGGATATTTAAATAATGAAATGAAAGGAAGATCGTAAAAAATAGCTTTACAAATTTTTTTCTTCCATTTATAGGGGCTTTCTATTTTTTAAGAGAGAATGGGATTATGGCAAATTCTTTGGTGATTGTGGAGTCTCCCACAAAAGTTAAAACGATAAAAAAATTTCTCGGAAACGATTTTAATGCCGTCGCTTCGATGGGTCATATTAAGGATTTGCCGAAAAGCAAACTGGGTATTGATCTGGAAAAAGATTTCGAGCCGTCGTACAGCATCATCGAAACGAAAAAGAAAACCATCGATGAACTGAAAAAAGCGGCGAAGAACGCCGAGAACATTTATCTGGCCCCCGACCCGGACCGCGAAGGCGAAGCCATTGCCTGGCATATTAATGAAGTTCTCAACACCAAGAACAAAAACGTCTACCGCGTCCTCTTCAACGATTTAACCAAAGATACCGTGACCGAGGCCATCAAAAATCCCCTGCAACTGGATTTCAACAAATATGAAGCGCAGCAGACCCGCCGCATTCTGGACCGTCTGGTCGGTTATCAAATAAGTCCGGTGCTGTGGGACAAGGTCAAACGAGGCTTGAGCGCGGGGCGCGTTCAGTCCGTCGCCGTCCGGATGATCTGCGACCGGGAGGACGAAATAAAAAATTTCAAGCCCGAAGAATACTGGAATCTGACGGCCAAATTCGAAGGTAAAAATCCGCCTCCTTTTGAAGCGAAACTTCATAAAGTCGACGGCAAAAAAGCAAAAGTGACCAACGGCGAACAGGCCGCGATGCTTGCCGATAAAATCAAGCAGGCGGAGTTTTTTGTTGAAAAACTGGAAAAGAAAGAAGTCAAGCGCACTGCGCCGCCCCCGTTTACCACCAGTAAATTGCAGCAGGAAGCATCGCGCTGGTTTCGTTTTTCAGCCAAGAAGACCATGATGGTCGCGCAAAAACTCTATGAAGGAATCGAACTGGGCAAGGAAGGTTCCGTGGGTCTCATCACATATATGAGAACGGACTCCTACCGGATATCCGAAGAAGCCATCAAAGATGTTCGCGACTACATCAGAGAAAGTTATTCCGCGGATTATCTGCCGCATAAGCCTCATACGTACAAAAATACGCAAAAAGCGCAGGATGCCCATGAAGCGATTCGTCCGTCCCGCATGACTAATAAACCGCAGGACATCAAGCAATATCTGAGCGCCGATCAATTCAAACTTTATCAACTGATCTGGAACCGCTTTGTCGCCAGTCAGATGAATCCGGCCATTCTCGATCAGACCACCATTGACATTGCCGGCGCCAATTGTCTTTTCCGCGCGCAGGGACAGATCATGAAATTCCCCGGCTTCACCATCGTCTATACGGAAGGCAAGGATGACAAGGATGAAAACGGCAACGGAAATGGCAACGGAACGGACAAGTTTTTGCCGGAAGTCAGCGAAAAAGAAAAGTTGAAACTTCTCCATCTGAATACGGAACAGAAATTCACACAACCGCCGCCGCGTTTTTCCGAAGCGTCGCTGGTGCGCGAACTGGAGGAAAAAGGCATTGGACGCCCCAGCACCTATGCCGCGATTCTTTCCACAATACAGGAACGCGAATACGTGAAGCTGGAAAAAGGCAAGTTTTATCCGTCGGAACTGGGAATGATGGTGACGCATCTTCTGGTAAAAAGTTTTCCGACCATTCTGGAAATCGCTTTCACCGCGGATATGGAAAACAAACTGGACGCCATTGAAACGGGCGAACGCAAGCGTGTGCAGACGCTCAAGGAATTTTACGCGCTTTTTGCCGACGAGCTGAAAAAAGCCAAGGCGGAAATGAAAAACATCAAGCAGGAAGAAACGCCAACCGATCTGGTCTGCGAGAAATGCCAGTCCCCCATGGTGATTCGCTGGGGAAAAAACGGGAAGTTTCTGTGCTGTTCCAATTATCCCAAATGCAAAAACACCATGAATTTTACTCATGACGAAAACGGAAAGGTCAAACACGTGGAAACCAGAACGACAGATATCAAATGCAACAAGTGCGGCAAAAATATGATTGTCAAAGAGGGGCGTTTCGGTCAGTTCCTCGCCTGCTCCGGTTATCCCGAATGCAAAAACACGATGACCGCGGCCAAAGACGAAAACGGCGAAATCGTCGCACAGGCAACGCCGACGACCGATGAAGTCTGCGAGCTGTGCGGCAAACCCATGACGGTCAAGCGCGGCCGCTATGGCCAGTTCCTCGGCTGCACCGGTTATCCCGAATGCAAAAACATCAAAAAGCTAGACAAGGACGGAAAGGCGGCCAAACAGGAGGTCGTTCTGTCGGATGAAGTCTGCGAGCTGTGCGGCAAACCCATGGCCGTCAAGCGCGGCCGCTACGGCCAGTTCCTCGGCTGCACCGGTTATCCCGAATGCAAGAACATCAAAAAAATCCCTAAAACAAAAACAGAATCCTGATGGATCATCGTGTGACAATTATCGGCGGCGGACTGGCCGGCTGCGAGGCGGCCTGGCAGCTGCTGCGGCGCGGCCATGCGGTTGAGATGTATGAAATGAAACCGCAGAAATTTTCCGAAGCCCACAAAATGGAGAATCTCGCCGAACTGGTTTGCAGCAATTCCCTCAAGTCCAACTCTCTCGATAATGCGCCCGGTTTGCTCAAGGAAGAAATGCGCCTGCTGGACTCGGTCATTATGAAAGCGGCGGATAAAACCGCCGTGCCCGCCGGATCCGCTCTGGCGGTTGACCGCCTTCTGTTCGCCCGCGAGGTGGAAGCCCGGCTTTGTGAACAAGCGGCCTTCACCCTTCACCGGCATGAAGTAACCGCCATCCCGAACGATACTGTAACGATCATTGCCACCGGCCCGCTGACCTCCGACGCAATGGCGCAGGATATTTCCCGGAGGCTCGGCGGTGCGTCGCTCTATTTTTACGATGCCATTGCGCCCATTGTCGAAGCGGATTCCATTGATATGAACAAGGTCTTCCTGGCGTCGCGCTATGACAAGGGAACGCCCGACTACCTGAATTGCCCTCTGACCCGCGAAGAATACGAATCATTTCACAAGGCATTGCTGGCGGGAGAAAAGGTGGCCGCCAGAGATTTTGAGGAAACCCGCCATTTCGAGAGCTGCCTTCCGATAGAAATCCTGGCTCAGCGCGGCGAAAAGAGCCTGGCATTCGGTCCGATGAAACCGGTGGGCCTGATTGATCCTCATACCGGCAACAAACCCTACGCCGTTGTGCAATTGCGCAGAGAGAACGCCGCCGGCACTCTTTTTAATCTGGTCGGTTTCCAGACCAAATTGACCTGGCCGGAACAGCGGCGGATTTTTCGCCTGATTCCCGGACTGGAGAAGGTTGAATTTGCCCGCTACGGCAGCATTCACCGCAACACCTATATCAACTCCCCCGCCCTGCTGAGCCCTACCCTGCAGCTCAAAAACCATGAAAATATTTTCTTTGCCGGACAGATCACGGGCGTGGAAGGCTATATGGAGTCGGCAGCCATGGGGCTTCTGGCCGGTCTGAACGCGGCGTTTATCATCGAAGGGAAAAAAGCCGAACCGCCTCCCGTCAACACAGCGCTGGGCGCTCTCATTCAATATATCACATCTCCCGAACATGCAGTTCAGTTTCAACCGATGAACATTAATTTCGGACTGTTCAACGCACCCGTGGAAAAAAAACTACGGAAAAAAGAGAGAAACGCCCTCATCGTCCATCAGGCTCTACAGTCCCTGAATGCGTGGATTTCCAGCCAAAAGCTCAATGAACTTCGGCCCGATATATTCTGTTGACACAAAGCAGGACTTCTCTTATACTCCGCCAGTTTTTGAGCATGTCTTCTCACAAAGAAGATTGTTAACATCTTTAACCATAAGGAGAGTTTTAAATGCCTGAACAAAATCGAGAAAGTTCGCTTGTCCTGATAAAACCGGATGCCTTAAAAAATTCGCTCACGGGATATATTCTTTCACTATTTGCGGAATTTCACACCGGACTGCGCTTCGCGGCGCTGAAAGTTGTTGCCGTCAATCTGGCGCTGGCGGAAGAACATTACGCCGAACACAAGGGGAAATTTTTCTATGCTTCTTTGCTTGAATACATCCGCGGCTACCTGCATTATCCGGATGAACCCTCGAAACGAAGAGTTATCGCGATCATCTACCGCGGTCCGAACGCCATTAAGCAGATCAGAGAAATTTGCGGCAACACCAACCCGCATGAAGCAAGAGCACAAAGGCCCGGCTGCATCCGCTCACTGGGAACGATCATTCCGCTGTATGACGCGAACGGAAAATTTATCGGAGACAGATCGGATAATCTGATTCATGCATCCGCAAACGCTCAGGATGCCGAACGTGAAATTAAACTCTGGTTTCTTCCCACGGATATTCCGCCCACCGTACGCAGTTACCCTGCCGAGACAAGCAAGGAATACTATTATTACAAAAACGGCGCGGTCAGTGCCGAATACGTCCCCGGAAGCTACTGTTTCATCGGGCCCGGCGATTTGGTCTGGAAATCCGACATGAAAGTCTTGCGGCAGATTACAAAAGGCAAAAAACAGGATTATTCAACGAATGCGGTTATTGCCAAATATCTAATCAATAAGGAAACAGACTAAACTCAGAGGTTTTCGCCGGCACCGCAATTCGCCGAAATATTGTTTGACGGTTTTTTCATTGTCCTCAGCCGGATGGCTGTCCGGTTGTCCGGCAACTAATCGCTGATGCGCTTGTACGTCTTCCAGCCTTCTGCCAGGCCGAGTCCCTTGTATTTTTCACGCATTTGCTCATCAGGATATTTGAAATAATACTGGTAGCTTCCCTTTTTGATCTTGCGAAGTTCCACGGCCGAGGGTTCCTTTTTCGGCGGTGTCCACGTCCCTTCCTGAGTGATCAGGCGGCGTTGTGTATCGTAAGAAATCAGCTGCTTGTTTTCTACTTTATATTTGCCCTTCATCTCCTCCAGAGCAGCGTTGTTCTGAAAATTCGTGGCTTCAAACGTGCCGTCGGCATGATAGCGAACACGCTGTTTCAGGATCACCAGCTGGCCTGAATATTTAATATCATGATTGATTTCGTAAAGGCCCGGATAGATGCAGGACAGTTCCGGTTCATCTTTACCGCAGGCGCTAAAAAGCAACGCCACGGTAAGAATCAGTAACAATAATGAAACCCTTCGCATAGAATGTCAGCTCCTTTATCGGATAATCCCTGTTGTTTTTAGAAGTGATTTTATTTTTTATTTTTTTAAACTATAATATTTACAGGGTGTTAAAAAACAAACAACGGTGCTTTTGTCAAGACTTAATTTGTGACGTTTTTCATGATGGTCCTTAAAAGCGGTATCCAAAAACGATTTTACATCAGAGGATCAAACAATTTGCTTTTTAAAGTTGAATATAATAAATTTTCTACAAGTATACGAATGACTTAATTTATAAAGCCGGATATCCTTAAACGGGTGTCGCCATTCAGGTAAATCACGTGCGCGGAAAAGTAATCATAGTCAGCGGCGGCGAATCGACCGATGCCGCATTTTTTAACAGCCAGGCCGGCAAGCGGGATGATTGTCTGATCATCTGCTGCGACGGCGGATCCCGTCATCTCAAAAGCTGGGGCATCAAACCGGACGTCATCATCGGGGACATGGATTCGATCGACGCCGCTCTTCTGGCTTATTATGATTCGGAAAACATTAAAATCATAAAATATCCGGCAAACAAAGACTTTACCGATACGGAACTGGCCCTGGATTACGCGTTGGAGGTAAAACCGGAAAAAATATATATCTGGTGCGCTCTAGGAGGCAGGATGGATCATACGCTGTCCAATATTTTCCTTCTTTTTAAAGGGCGGGAAAGAGGAATTCAAACGGTGCTGATCGACCCGTTCTGCGAAATATTTCTGGCGGATAACGAAACGCATTTTACCGGCGACACAGGGAAAACCGTATCCCTGCTATCGCTGAGTCCGGAGGTTACCGGAATCACCCTTTCCGGATTTCTGTATCCTCTGGAAAATGAAAATTTGAAAATGGGGGAATCCCGCGGTATCAGCAACCGGATCAGGGACAATGATGCGTGTATCCGGTTTGCAAACGGCAAGCTTCTTGTTATTAAGTACCAAAACAAGGATCGTTTCCCGGAGGCGGTTTAATCATGAAATTGCGCAAAGTCTTATGCATCGGCGGTTCCGACTCCAGCGGCGGCGCCGGAATTCAGGCGGATCTCAAAGCTGTCAGCGCCTGCGGCTGCTGGGGATTGACTGTAGTCACGGCCGTTACGGCACAAAACACAAAAGGGGTGTCGGGAATTTATCCGGTTGATCCGGCATTTGTCGCAAAGCAGATGGATGTCGTGCTGAGCGATATCGGAGTCGACGCGATCAAGACCGGCATGCTTCCGACCGAAGAGATTATTCAGGTGGTCGTTAAAAAAATTAAAAAATATAAACTGAAAAACGTTGTGGTGGATCCCGTGATGATTGCCAAAGGCGGCAGAACTCTGATGACCGGCAAAGCCCGACAGATGCTGGTGCAGACGCTTCTCCCGCTGGCGCTGGTCATTACGCCGAACATCCCGGAAGCGGAAACGCTCTCGAAAAATAAAATTAAAACCATGGCCGACATGAAGGACGCTGCCGCGGTCATTTACGAATCCGGCGCGGCAAATGTCGTCATAAAAGGCGGACATCTGCCCGACCGCAAACATGCCGATGTGACCGACATTCTGTACAGCGGATCCGGCTACTGCGAATTTTCCTCTGCCAGAATCCGTTCCTGTCATACGCACGGCACCGGCTGCACCTTCGCTTCGGGGCTGGCGTCCGGTCTCGCCCGCAGGAAAAGTCTTGCAGACGCTGTGTTGCAGGCTAAAATCACGGTAGCCGACGCTATCCGGAAGGCGGTTGTTTTGGGACACGGTTACGGATCGGTCAATGTTTTTGAAAAATTTAGTTAATATTTGGCGATATAAAATCGCTTTCACATTTCGGAGGATACGATGACACAATTAGAAAAAGCCCGTAAAGGCATCATTACTGAAGCAATGAAGGCAGCGGCAAAAGAAGAAAAAGTTGCTCCCGAATATATCCGCAAAGGAATTGCCGAAGGCACCATTGTCCTTTGCCGCAATGTAAAACATCCGTCCATTAAACCGCTGGCCATCGGCCGGGGTCTGCGGACGAAAGTCAACGCCAATATCGGCACCTCCAAAGACCATACCGATTTAAATCTGGAATTGAAAAAGCTGAAGATTGCCGTTGATGCGGGCGCCGATGCGGTTATGGATTTATCCACCGGCGGCAATCTGGCCGCCATCAGAAAAAAAGTCATGAAAAAATCAACGGTGGCAATCGGGACCGTCCCGATTTATCAGGCGGCAGTCAAAATGCTGCAGGACAGGAAAGCCATATCGGAAATGACAGCGGATAATATTTTTGACGTCATTGAAGAAAACGGCAGAGACGGCGTGGATTTTATTACGGTCCACTGCGGCGTCACCCGGTTGAGCGTCTCGGCGCTGAAATCACAAAAAAGAATCCTGGGCATCGTCAGCCGCGGCGGTTCGATGACGGCCAACTGGATGGACTGCAATAAAAAAGAAAACCCGCTTTATGAGGAATACGACCGGCTTCTGGAAATTGCTCATCGTTACGATATGGTGTTGAGCCTCGGCGACGGTCTGAGGCCCGGAGCTATTGACGACGCCACCGATCAGGCACAACTTCAGGAGTTAATCATCCTCGGGGCGCTTGCCGCACGCGCGCGCGCCGCTGGCGTGCAGGTGATGATTGAAGGACCCGGCCATGTTCCCCTGACGGACATCGTCACCAACATCAGACTGCAAAAAGATATTTGTCAGAACGCTCCTTTTTACGTGCTGGGCCCTCTGCCCACGGATATCGCACCCGGCTACGATCACATTACGTCTGCCATCGGCGGAGCGATTGCCGGCGCCGCCGGCGCCGATTTTCTGTGCTACGTGACGCCTGCGGAGCATCTGCGGCTGCCGACTTTGAACGATGTTCGCGACGGCGTTATTGCCGCGCGTATCGCCGCACACATTGCCGATATTGCCAAGGGCGTGAAGCAGGCTCGTGAAAAAGACCGCAAAATGTCTTCGTGCCGGAAAAATTTCGACTGGCAGGGACAGGTGGATTTGTCCATCGATCCTGAAAAAACCGTTGCGCTTCTGGAAAAAAGCAAAAGCGCTAATAACGAAGGCTGCACCATGTGCGGCGAATTCTGCGCGATAAAATTAGGGAAGAGATAAACATCAGAGGATAAATTATTGCCTGATCATGCCCATCGCCTTCATGCCAGGGAAATTATTCACCGGCTGAGAGAATCCGGTCACGAGGCATATTTTGTCGGCGGGTGTGTTCGCGATTTTATTCTCAACCAGACTTCCAGCGATTACGATATTGTAACGTCGGCGCGGCCGGAGGAGGTTATAAAACTCTTTCCCCGCACCGTAGCCATCGGCGCCAAGTTCGGCGTCGTTGCCGTCATTACCGACAATCATTCTTTTGAGGTTGCTACGTTTCGCAGCGATGATGTTTACGAAGACGGCCGGCACCCTTCCCGGATTCACTATTCCACTGCCCGGGAAGATGTTTTCCGGCGAGATTTTACGATCAACGGCCTTTTAATGGATCCGGATACCGGAGCCATTATTGATTATGTCAACGGCCGTCTTGATATCGACAATAAAATTGTCAGGACCATCGGTGATCCGGAAAAACGATTTCGCGAGGATTATCTGAGGTTGCTTCGGGCGGTGCGGTTTGCAGCCAACCTTCATTTCGACCTGGAACCGGCAACCTGGGACACCGTCAAACGGGAGGCATCGAATATCCGCCACATCAGTGTTGAACGCATCCGGGAAGAGATCAACAAGATTCTGACCCGCGGCGGCGCCCGCCGGGGATTTGAACTGATGATGCAAACGGATATCCTGCAAAACATTTTACCGGAGATCTGCCGTCTCAAAGGCGTGGAACAGCCGCCGCGGTTTCATCCCGAGGGCGATGTCTGGCAGCACACGTTAAAAATGCTTGAGTTGCTGCCCGCAGACGGAGAGCGGGAAAAAAATATCTGCCTGGCGTGGGGAACGCTCTTACACGATGTCGGCAAAGCGCTCACCCGCAGCGAAGACGAAAAGGGCGTGCACTTCTACGGCCATGTGCAGCAGGGAGAAATTATTGCCGACACCATCATGCAACGATTAAAATTTTCCCGCATGCAGAGAGAAACCGTCGTCAATCTGATTCGTCAGCATATGGTATTCATGAATGTCCGGAAGATGCGGCCCGGACGTCTGAAAAGATTTCTGCGCATGCCCGATTTCGATCTTCATCTGGAACTGCATCGTCTCGATTGTCTGGCCAGTCACGGAATGCTGGACAATTATGAGTTCTGCCTCGAACAGATGAAGATTTTAGCGCTTGACGATTTGCATCCTCCTCGTTTATTAACCGGAAACGATTTGATCGCCATGGGGTTTACTCCGGGGAAAATCATCAAAGATATTCTTCTTGCGGTGGAGGAAGAACAGTTGGAAGGACGAATCCAGTCCCCCGAACAGGCAAAAAATTATGTGCGCACCAGATGGAACATAGAATCATGAATAAATACCGGCTGATCATTTGTCTGTTTTTATTTTTCACCCTGATGCTGTCCTGCTCGGGCAAGGCGCATCACCGGAGAGTTGCCTCTGCGCCCAGATACAAACCGGCTTTAAACCTGATGGGCTACACGATACAGGCGGGGGCTTTTCGAAATGTTGAAAACGCGGTTCGTTTGACGGAAAGGTTGAAAATCAATCACGGGCTTGATGCGACCTATTTTCTGGCCGATGACAAATTCTTCAAAGTGCGCTTCGGTAATTTCAGCACCAAGGACCTGGCTAAAAAGAGGGCCCTGGAACTGATCGACGCAAAGGTTATTGAGGAATTTTACATTGTCCGTCCCGAAGATTATTCCGTAGCCCGACAAAAACAATACGGAGCCGACTATCTCAGGGAATCCATTGTCACAACAGCCCGGGATTTTCTAGGCGTTCCCTATCTCTGGGGCGGCGCCTCTCCCGATGACGGATTCGATTGCAGCGGCTTGACCATGACGGTTTATCAGCTCAACGGCCTGAATCTGCCCCGCAACTCCAGAAAACAGTATGCGGTCGGAAATGCCATTGAGAAAAACGAACTGCAGAAGGGAGATCTGGTCTTTTTTGCCGATCGGGGGAATCATCATGTTTCGCATGTCGGCATATATGTCGGCGACAACCAGTTCATTCATGCCTCATCGCAGGGCAATGAAATTCGCATTGACCACCTTTCGTCCGATTACTTCACCAGACAATATGTCGGAGCGAGAACCTATTTATAATTTTTCTCCTCCATACTTTTCGTTTTCACCATAATTTTTTTTGTCGATTTGAATATTTTTCTCATTTTATTTTTTTCAGTCCTCAGAAATATTTTTTTAAAAAAAAGAGTTTCCACGTGGAATGCCTGTATGCGGCGATTGCACTAAACTATATTTTATTTTCTTCATCATCGGGAATCCCAGTGATGACGTGGCCTGCAGCGTATCGCTCTTCATGAAAACATCGCCATTTTTCGTTTTTCATTCCCCGGCATTTCTCCTGCGATCTTTTCGCTTGCGGGATGCTTGTAAAATAATTCATTATTTTTTATAGTTTTTGTTGACGTAAGAAAAAAAATGAAGTAAAATTCTTCGCAACGAAGCAAGTAAAGTTTTTTACAGCAGTTGAAATCAAATTTTTATAAAGGAGGCTTCACCTAATGGCAACAGCAAAGAAAGCAGCACCGAAGAAAAAAGTAGCAAAGAAAGCGGCAAAGAAAGCGGCTCCCAAGAAAAAAGTGGCAAAGAAAGCTGTAAAGAAAGCAGCTCCCAAGAAAAAAGTGGCAAAGAAAGCAGCAAAGAAGAAATAAAGAAAATTTCATTTAAACTTTTTTTGACGAAGGGGGCATAACGGTGCAATAATTTTCCCCTGAAAAAGGAAAATGCTTTTTGTCGTTGTGCCTCGAAAGAAAAATCAGGCGGCATTTGTTTTCAAAACATCTGCCGCCTGATTTTATTTGGCCCATCACCCATGTTTCTTCAATTCCACTCCTGAAAAATACCGGCAGGGATGTATCATTTTTCAGCGTTGCTTTTTAGACGAAATTGTGTCTATAGTGCCACCGAAAATTGTGATATTTTCAACAGTTGATGGTGTTCATATATTTTTTAATATTTTAAGATAAGGGCGGGTTCAACGAATGTTAACATTAAATAAGGTTTTTTTTACCGCTCCCGGCGGCGATGGTGAAAACAGTGCCCCACGCAATATCATTGACGGCCTGGATTTTACCTTTGAAGACGGAAAATTTTACGCCATTACGGGCCCCAACGGCAGCGGAAAGACAACGCTGGCCAAACTGATCATGGGCATTAATCCGATCACACAAGGCTCCATTGTTTTTAACGGCCAGGATATCTCCGGTCTTTCGATTACGGACAGAGCCAAACTGGGCATCGCATATAGTTTTCAACAGCCGGCCCGTTTTAAAGGCATTTCGTTCCGTGATTTGCTGTCGATCGCCACGGGAACGGATGAGGAGAAAAAGTTTCTGGAAATTGTATCCCGGGTGGGCATTTGTCCGCTTTCTTTTCTCGATAAAGAAGTCGATTCAAAACTTTCGGGCGGCGAAATCAAGAAAATCGAGCTGGCCACCACGATTGCCACCAATCCGAAGCTGGCTATTTATGACGAACCGGATACGGGCATTGATTTATGGACCATCGGTCCCATGGTCAGTCTTCTCAAAAAAGAACTGACGCCTAAAACAACAACGATCGTTGTCAGCCACAACAAGGCTTTTCTGGATGTCGCAGACGTGATCATCATTTTAAATCAGGGACGCATCGCCTATACCGGCAATCTGAAAGATGCGCTGCCGTTGCTGAATGACATGAGTATTTGCGCATACCACAACAAATTAGAGGGATTTGAAAATGCTGAATGCTTTAGATAAAAAACTGCTGAAGACCGTTGCCGATCTGGAAAGCCTGCCTAAAGGCGCCTACAATATCAGGAAAAACGGTAAACTGCTGCATCGCGAAGTCTCGGCCAATATTAATATTGAAACCAACGCCGACGGAACGGGTATTATTGTGACCATTAAACCGGGGACCAAAAACGAATCCGTTCATATCCCGGTCATTTTGAGCCAGGCCGGACTTTATGATGTTGTTTATAATTCATTCATCATCGGCGAAGGAGCAGAGGTAACGATCGTGGCCGGTTGCGGCATTCACTGCGGTTCGTCCGAAGCCGAAGGCCATGCGGGCATCCATGATTTTCATGTAGGAAAGAAGGCAAAAGTCACCTATGTGGAAAAACATTTCGCCATGGGAGAGGGAAAAGGAAGGCGATCGCTTAATCCAACAACAAAAGTCTTTCTGGATGAGGGAGCAACAGCGGAAATGGAGCTGACGCAGATAAGCGGTGTGGATGAAGCCAACCGTCTTAATGAAGCGGAACTCGGTCCGGACAGTCTGTTACTGATTATGGAACGCGTCCTGACGGAAGGCGAACAATCGGCTGTATCCACCAATAACATCATACTGAAAGGCTTCGGCAGCAGGGCCAATGTGATTTCCCGCTCGGTGATGAAAGGCAATTCCAAGCAAATCTTTCACGCGAACATGGAAGCCAGGAACAAATGCTTCGGACACATCGAATGCGATGCTATTATCATGGACAACGGCACCAACGAAACCATGCCCGCACTGAAGGCCCTGCATCCGGACGCGGAACTGACGCATGAGGCCTCCATCGGCAAAATTGCCAATGACCAGTTGACGAAACTCATGAGCCTGGGACTGACTTACGATCAAGCCATCAACAGAATTATTCAGGGCTTCCTGAAATAAAAAAATTGATCCGTCCCAACAAGAGTAAATCCGAATGACAAAAAACATCCATCCCCCTGTCACATTGCATAACTTACTGGTTACGGGAGGCTGCGGTTTTATCGGCAGCAATTTCATCCGGTATTTAATCGACCGGATTCATCATTCAGGAAGAATTATCAATGTCGACAAATTAACTTACGCGGGGAATCCTGAGAATCTTGCAGAGATTGCCGCAAACGGTGCATCACGATACATTTTTCAAAAAGCGGATATATGCGACAGGGCCCGTCTGGAAGAAATCTTTTCCCGATACGATATTGACGGCGTTTGCCACTTTGCAGCCGAATCGCATGTGGATCGTTCCATCAAAACGCCCGGAGATTTCATTCAGACCAACATCGTCGGAACCTTCAATCTTCTGGAGTGCGCCAAAGCGCGCGGCGACCGGTTCAAGATTTTTCACCACGTCAGTACCGACGAGGTCTACGGCAGTCTTGGAGCGGACGGCCTTTTCCGTGAAGACACGCCTTATCGTCCGAACAGCCCCTATTCCGCATCCAAAGCCGCTTCCGATCATCTGGTGCGGGCTTACTATAAGACGTTCGGATTGCCCGTGACCATTTCCAACTGTTCCAATAATTACGGTCCCTATCAGTTTCCGGAAAAGCTCATCCCCCTGATCGTTCTCAACGCCCTGGAAGGCAAACCGCTTCCCGTTTACGGTGACGGTAAAAATGTCCGCGACTGGCTTTATGTCGAGGACCACTGTGAGGCCATCTGGACCATCATGACAGCCGGCCGGCATGGTGAAACGTACAATGTCGGCGGCAAGGCGGAAATGGAAAATATTGCCATTGTGCAGTTGATCTGCGATATTCTGGATGACATACAACCGGCGTCCGACAATAGCCCGAGGCACCGGTTGATTACCTTTGTGAAGGATCGCCCCGGACACGACCGCCGTTATGCCATTGATTTTTCTAAGCTGCAAAAGGAACTGAACTGGGCGCCGAAAGAATCGTTTTCCTCCGGTCTGCAAAAAACCGTTAACTGGTACCTCGACCAAAAGAAATGGGTTGAAAACATCAAAACCGGTGCTTACCTGAATTGGATCAAAGAGCAGTATGGTGCGTAGTTTTCTCGAGAAAAGAATCACCCTTTGCCCCGGGGCAAGAAGGTTCTCTGTTTATAAATTATAATTCCCCGCAGCCTCCGGCTGATAAATAACATCATTGACCTTTATTTTCCTGACGCCGGACGGCACAGGCCATTCGATGATATCCCCTTTACGATACCCTATGAGAGCCATTCCCAGCGGAACCAGAATGGACAGTTTGTTTTCCGCAATATTGGCTTCGGATGGAAAAACAAGGGTATAGGTCATTTGTTCTCCGGATTCAATGTCCGTAACGCTGACCCGAGAATTCATCGTGATCACATCCGCCGGCACATCCTCAGAATCAACCACTGTACCGTTGTATAATTCCTTTTCCAAGAGGTCGATATTGGCTTTGTTGTGCCTGGGCGTTGACCGCACGCCGTCAATTAATTCCAGTAAACGATCCATATCGAATTTTGTAATGTATATCGTGCGATCTGCCATGATGATCCATCTCCCTGAAGTTCATTGCTTCGTTATTATGTTTGGATAAAAATAAGGTTAAATGCTTTTTCAAATCCGTTGTATAATTACTATATGCAAATAAAAGCCGGCTGTCAATCCCTTAAGCATATTTCACCACCGTTTAAAATATCTGAACGGATAAGATTCATTTTTCCTTGAACTGTTTGGATAAAATCTGTTATAGTAAAAACGGTCGTAAACATTTTGCATCACAAAAACGATTTCGCCCGGTAAAATGGCATCAACAGGCAAAAGTCGTTTAGCCGGACGTTCAGACAGGCGTGTTATGAACAAACTCTGTTACGACATACCGGTTCTTCTGCTGCACAACATGAATCCCGAATGGACATCTGAAGAAACTCTTGAAACCGAACAGGACGTGGCAACACTCGGCAATGCCCTGAAGGATCTGGGACATCCCCTCGAAATCGTCACGGTCCGGGATGATCGTCTGGCCCAACAGCTCCATAACTTCAATCCGCGGGATTATGTCGTGTTCAACTGGTGCGAGGAACTTCCCGGCGTGCCGCACAGTGAGCCCGATGTTGCCGCGGTCATGGAACGTATGGGCTTTGTCTTCACCGGTTCCTCCCGCGACGTGCTGGCACTGGCGCATGACAAGCCGGAAATCAAGCGAGTCCTGGACGACGCCAATATTCCGACGCCGCCATGGGCGGTTTTTGATAACACCGATGTCGGGGAATGGAATATTTTTCCGTCCATTGTCAAAGCGGCTAATGAACATTGCAGCATCGGGATCTCTCCGGAATCGGTCGTCACAACTCCGAAAGAGCTGGAAAACCGTGTGGCGTTTATTCTGGATAAATATCAACAACCGGCTATTGTTGAACAATTTATTAACGGCCGCGAATTTCTTAATGCCGTCTGGGGGAATGGACACATTTCCATGTTACCCGCCGTGGAAATGGATTACAGCGAGCTGACGGATCTGCGGGACCGTCTTTTTTCCTATGAGGCCAAATACGTTGCCGGGTCGCGTCTTTATGAAAGCATCGATATGCGCGTACCGGCGGAGCTGGAAACGTCGGCGAGGGCCCAACTCGAAAATGTGGTGATTGCCACCTACCGGGCCACAGGGTGTCGCGATTACGGACGCATTGACGTCCGTTATTTAAACGGAATATTTTACGTTATTGATGTCAACCCGAATCCCGATATCAATCCGCAAACGTCGATGACCCATGCTGCAGCAGAAATCGGTTACTCCTACGGACAAATGGGAAGCCGCATCGTCAATCTGGCAGCGGCACGCCATCCAATTTTCAGTCAACAGTACAATCCCGCATAAAACAGATTTTCTTCATCAGGAAGCATCGCGTCGCATCAGAATGATAACGCATCACAGCCGATCCGAATAAAAATCATGCTCCGTTCTTTTTGAACGATCTTATGGACTCATCATTGCCCTTGTCTTTTTAAGATAAATTTGTCAATATGCATTCATCAACACAATAACGTTATTCAAGAAAACGATCTTGTCAAAAACGCAAAAGATGCAACACGATCTTTTCATTTTGTTAACGATGCTGTGCAAAAGAGAAACTGTTCAAATCGTTTGACGGATATATGAAAAAAAATGACAACCCGGCGCCAAACGGAAATTTAAACTCAACCAGGAGTAAAATTTGGCAATAAAAGACATTTTTATCATCGTCAGTGGCGTCATCTTATTTCTGATCGGCATGGTCAATCTTTCCTCCTCCATAAGGAAATTGATCGATGTCCGTATTAAAAAATTCATAAAATATGCCGTTGGCAGGCCGATTTCCGGATTGCTGACGGGCATCGTTTCAACAATTGCTTTTCAAAGCTCCTCCGCATCGACTGTCCTGACCATCGGACTGGTCAGCGCCGGGTTAATCAGCTTCTCCAATTCTCTGGCCATTATTTTGGGCGCGGATATCGGCACAACATTGACCGTCCAACTGGTCATCTGGCGCTTCACGGATATATCGCCGCTGATCATTTCCTTGGGCGGATTATTGTGGCTGATCGGCAGGAATAAATGGGAGACGATCGGAGAGATCATCTTTTATTTCGGTCTGATGTTCTTTGGTCTGGATCTGGTCAACAAGGCCGTGGAACCGCTCAAGCAATCCCCTCTGCTCATTGAGCTGTTTACGAAAACACAGAATCCGCTTATCGGCATCGGTATGGGAATTGCCGTCACCGGCATTGTCCAGGCATCGGCCATCCCGATCAGTATCATGGTTCTTTTGGCTCAGCAGGATATTGTCTCGCTGGAAAATGCCGTGGCTGTGGTCATGGGAGCCAACATCGGAACTACGATAACCGCCCTGCTGGCCGGAACGGTCGCTACGCGCAGCGGAAAACGAACGGCTTTTTCTCACTTGATTTTTAAATCAACCGGGATCGGATTGTGTTTCATGGCAATGCCCTCTTTTGTCTGGATCCTGCAACATATTTCGTCAAGCGTCGCGCAGCAGATCGCCCTTGCCCATTTTCTGTTAAACTTGTTTATTGTCGTGATTTTCATTTTTCTGCTGTCCCCGTTTGCCGCCATGATGACCCGGTTCTTCCCCGGCAAGGACGACATTCTCCCTGTCTGGCCGGAATATCTCGACGTTCAGGACATTACCAATCCGCAGAAAGCACTGGATAACGTCCACAAAGAACTGAAGCGTCAAACCAACATGGTTCGCGACATGTATTTAAAGAGCATGAGAATGATTAACGATTACAGTCCGTCGGACGATAAATCCCTTTTTTATATCGCCATGGTGGTGAAGAATATCCGGGAACAAATCGTCGGTTATCTCTGGAAATTATCCGTACAGGATCTTTCTGAATATTATTCTAAAAACGTTTTTGCATATACCGCCATGACCAGTGATATTGAAAGTATCGGCAATCACGTTTTATGCATCAGCAAGCTTACCGCTCAAAAAACCGGTAAAAATATCAAATTCAGCGACTGCGGAGAAGTCGAACTTCATGAAATCATCGACCTGGTCAGTGATAATTTTAACGACGCTTTTTCCGTTATCGATAAGCCGCTGGATAAAACCATCATGGACGTCATTGCCCGTGAGGAACAGGTGGATATCAAAGTCAAAGAAGCCCGGGACAATCATTTGGAGAGATTCCACAAACGCCTTTGCGATCCGGAAGCCGGGCCCATTTTTGTTGAACTGCTTTTGCACCTCGAACGCATTTCTGATCTTTGCAACAACATCGCCGAATATATGCTTGACGTGAAAGAGGACTAGATCCCGAGTACCCGACCTTTAAAAAACAAACCTATTGCCCTCATGCGCAATATCTCATATAATATGTCGTGGAGGGACTGTTTACTTGGACATCCGCTCGAGGAGGTATCAAGATGAATAAGAGAATCAGCGCTTTAAAATTCGCCCTGGACAATGAGTTACATGAAAGAGATTTTTATCTGGCTAACGCCCGTCGAACAAAAAATCTGGCCGGGAAAAACATGTTTAAACAGATTGCCGACGAAGAAAAAGAACACTATGATATGCTGAAAAAACTCTTCGAAAAATGGGAGGCGAAGGAAAAATGGCCGGCGACCATCCCTCTGAAAGTCAAAAAATCTGTTGCCGGTAATATTATCAAAGCGATGTCGGAGAAAAAAGGGGCGCGTATCAAAGGCAACGAAGATGACCTGAAAGCCATACGGACTGCTATTGACTTTGAGGCCAGAGGCATGGCTCTCTACACCAAACTGGAGCAGGGAAGCGATGATCCCAAAGAAAAAGCTTTTTTCAATCTGCTCGCCAGCATCGAAAGACAGCACTTTCTTTCGTTACGTGACACAGAGGAATTTCTGACCGATCCGGCGTCCTGGTATCAGAATATGGAGAAAGCATCTCTTGACGGCGGTTAAGAGGAAAAAGGCTCAGCGTTCGCGGATATTTGTTCCAGCTTCATATGCAAATCCGTCCAGATCGTATAGGATTGTTCCAGGTCGCGATTGATATCTTTTAATTCCAGGTTGATCGATTTTATTGTCCGGGCATCTTTCTTAGTTTGCGGATCACATAATGCCGTTTCCTGTCTGGTTTTCCGGTCTTCCAGTCCGGATATTTTTTTCTCCACATCGGACAGTTCCTTTTTGAGCGCCGCTCTGATCTTATACGTTTTGTTTCTTTCTTCCGCTTCCAGACGTTTTTTCTCTTTGGCGTTTACGATCTGATTTCTGATCACGCCTTGCGCAGGCTTCTCATCGCCTGCGGCATCCGCCGGCCGGCTGCGCTGCTCGATAAAATAAGAATAATTGCCGTTGTAGTAATGGATTGCTCCGTCCTTCAGTTCAAACACCTTATTGACCAGATGATCCAGGAAATACCGGTCATGCGACACGATCGCCACGGTCCCGCGGTAATGGATCAGAGCGTTTTGAAAAATGTCCTTTGTTTTGATATCCAGATGGTTGGTCGGTTCGTCAAGAATCAGGAAATTGGTATCCAACAACATGATTTTTAGAAGGGCAAGTCTTGACTTTTCCCCGCCGGAAAGCACGGATACCGGTTTGAAGATATCATCTCCGGAAAATAAAAAAGTGCCCAGCAGATTGCGTTTTTCCTGGTCCGACGCATCGGTCGGAACGGCATTGATTTCTTCCAGAATGGTTTTTTCGTAATTCAGGTTCTGGGAACTTTCCTGAGAATAAAAAGCCATGTTCACACCGTCGCCGTATTTAACCACGCCGCTGGAAGGGTTCTCCATTTTGCCAAGTAATCTGGATAAGGTTGATTTTCCTGAGCCGTTCATGCCGACAAAGGCCACTTTATCGCCGCGGAATAGCGCAAAGTTCAAATCGCCAAACACCGTCAAATCGCCGTAGCGGTGTCCCAGGCCGGTTACCGTGACGACTTCTTTGGCGCTTTTCTTCCCTTCAGGGAATTTCATGGCCACATTCTTTGTTTTTCCCTCCGGGGTTACCTCCGAAAACTTTTCCAGCATTTTAATCCGGCTTTGCACCTGGGCCGCTTTTGACGCCTTGTAGCGGAACCGCTCCACAAACTCTTCTATTTTTTTGATTTGCGATTTTTGCAGTTCCATTTCCTTTTTCAAAGCGTCCTGCCGCTTTTCTTTTTCCGTCAGATAGTGCGTGTAATTCCCCTTGTAAAGGTGAATAGCGCAGGAGGACAACTCCGCGATCTGCGTCGTGACTTTATCCAAAAAGAAATGATCGTGAGAAATGACAATCATGGTCCCCCGGAAATCCTTGAGATACGATTCCAACCACTCCATGCTTTCCGTATCCAGATGGTTCGTCGGTTCGTCCAACAGCATGATATCCGGTTTTGCCAGAAGAATCGATGTCAACAAAATGCGCATCTTCCAGCCACCGGAAAACGAATCGCAATTTTGTTTAAAATCACTTTCTTTAAAGCCGAACCCCTTGAGCATCTGCTTGGCTCTGGATTCAAAAGCGTAACCGTCCCTGGCATGGAATAATGCTGTCGCATCGGAATATTTTTGCGAAAGCTCGCGATATTCGGCTGTGTCATGCTTGATTTTGGATAACTTCTGCTCCAGATCTTTGATGGACGTTTCCAGGTCGGCCATGCCGCTTTTTTGCTTGAGATAATCAATCAGAGGAATCGATTCCAGTTCCACCAGGTCCTGCGGCAGATAGCCGAATATCTTCTGTTTTTTTCCGGGAATATCCAGCGTGCCGTCGTCAGGGCGCACGTCATCCATGATCATTCTAAACAGTGTTGTTTTACCGGTTCCGTTTTCACCGACCAGTCCAATGCGGCTTTTGGGGTGGATGGTCCAGTTCATCTTGTCGAACAGTTTTTTATCCAGAAACGAAAGACTGATGTTGTGGAAATAAATCAATAAATATACCCTCCCTAAGTTGAGGGTTATATGACAAATTTATCAAAAAACTACAAGAGTAATCCTTCGCGCAGACTGTTTCCTGAAGGAACGACATTCATAGAAATGACCACAAACGTTGACGAATCAAGTGAGCGGTTGCGCTTAAAATCGTTTGCAGGACGCCGGCTTGTTTGATGCCCCTTATGATTTGTATCAGGGAAACATCGCTGAAAAGAAAGAAAACTACCCGGGTAAAAGGATCAGATTAAGAATTTTTGTCCACATACTGTCCCAGGCACCGGTAAAAAAATGGTTTTGCGCTTCCGGCAGTGTTTCAACAGGGATACCGTACTTGTCCGCTAAACGACGGGTCGTCGCGGCCGGATACCAGGTGTCCTCCCCGGCCATAAAGATGCGCGTCTGCGCGGAAAACCTTTCCAGTTGAGCAAAGGCATTGTGTCCGGGGATAAAGAGTCTTTCCAGGAATGTGCCTATGCGCATACGCGCATGAACATGATCCAACAGATGTGTGTAATGACGGGCTTTCCATAAATCGGCATCCAGCCATTTATCATCGACAAGCACTTTCCTTACCAGAGTGTCATCCTGTACATAGGCGCAAAGAATACTGACGAATTCATCAATGGTTTTTCTTTGATACATGTAAAACAGGGATTCACGTGAATCCAAAACCGGCGCAATCAGCACGAATTGCTTCGGCGGAAGACAGCGGACTCCGAATTGCAGACTGGCGTTCGCTCCGGCACTGTGGCCGACGATCACCAGCGGAATTGCGGAAGGAACATTCTCCTGAAGAATCTCATCCAGGTCATTTAAAGCTGTTTGAATTTCCAGTTCTCCTTCGGAACGACCGTGGCCGCGCGGATTATAAAGAATACAGGCGCATCCCTGATCTGTAAATTTTTCCACCGGTACGCGATACATCTGCACTGCACCGCCCATGCAGGGCCATACGATCAGGCAGGTTCTGGCATTCTCCGGTACGGCGCCTGATATGTCCAGGCGAACGCCATCCTTCGTCATGAACTTTCGTATCGTTTTCACAACCATTATAATGACTCCATGCCGGTGATTTTTCTGAACGATGTCTGCGGCAGTCAAACGACAATACATATTTGATCGCCGGTCAGCGTATTGTCAAAAGTAGTTTGCCTGCAAACATTAACCGATAAGGCCGACACATCCTGACAGGCACAATGCGGTTGCGCGTAAATGAATGCCGGCCGAAATGCTTTTCATTTTGTTCTTAGAAAACGTTTCTTGAAAAAAGCAAAACAGGAGAATGGGATTTTATGGTAAATCGCAAATCGTTCTAATACAACATTCTTAAATAATTATTTTTTTAATATATAAATAACGAGACAGATAATTAGGACGATAATTAATAGAGCGATATCCCTGTTCTTTTTCGACATTTCAAAACCTTTTTTCTGTTGCGGCAATTCATCCGCCATTTGGCCACAGAAAAAACATTTCGTCGTTTCATCCCGCAGTTGCTTTCCGCAATGAAGACATGTTTTCATAACGATTCCCTCTTAGAAAATAATTTTTGAATGACCAATAATCAAATCGTTTTTATGCAACTCCATAATGAATTTTACGAACATTTCATATCACAATTCGGATAAAAAATCTAAAGCGTATTGATGATTGTCAAAAATATTTCACTTGCCTCTGGAAAGACCACGTTGAATTCATTCTTTCTAACGCCGGGAAGCCCTTCGCAACCATATGCGCAAAAAACCGTTCAAGGTGCAGGAGAATTTTAAATGCCGCCGATGATCATTTGCTTAAAATAATATCATTAAGCGCGAAATCCGGAATCCCTCTAACTTTTTTTTCGGAAAATAAGCTTCAGCGGCACGCTGTCAAATTCGAATTTTTCACGAATCTGGTTCATCAGATAGCGCTCGTAGGAGAAATGGATTCCTTTGCTGTTACTGACAAAGAAGACAAACGTGGGCGGCTTAATATCGGTCTGGGTTGCGTAATAAATTTGCATCAGCCTGTTCTGATAGCGCGGGAGAGGATTTTTTCGAACGGCCTGCTCGACCAGATTATTTAAAGGCGATGTGCCGATTCTTTGCGTATATTGGGCATACACCTTATCAATCAGATCGAAAATCTTCGGCGCACGCTGTCCGGTTACCGCCGAAATAAAAATAATCGGTGCAAAATCCAGGAATTTGAGTTTGTCCTTGATTTCTTCGACGTATTTTCCAACGGTTGCATTATCCTTCTTTATTTTATCCCATTTATTGACGACGATCAGGCAGGCTTTCCCGCGTTCGTAGGCCAGCCCCGTAATTTTTGTGTCCTGTTCGGTAATGCCTTCTTCGGCGTCGATCAGCACAAGCACGATGTCGCACCGATTGATGGATTTGAGCGCCTGAACCACACTGTATTTTTCCAGTGTCTGACTGATTTTACTCTTTCGGCGAATGCCTGCTGTATCGATGATCAGGTATTTTTTCCCGTGAATCTTGACGGTTGAATCGATGGCATCGCGTGTGGTTCCGGCAATCGGGTTGGCAATGGTTCTTTCCTTGCCCAGTATTTTGTTCACCAGCGATGATTTCCCCACATTGGGCTTGCCAACAATGGCAACCTTAATCTGGTCGTCATTTTTACTTTTTTCTTCGGACGATTCAGGAAAATCAGACACCATCGCATTCATCAGTTCGTCCACACCGAGGTTGTGCTGCGCTGAAACAGGATAAACCTCATCGATTCCCAGACGGTAGAAATCGGAGAGCATTTCCTTGTAACGTTCCCCGTCAACTTTGTTGGCGACATAAAAAACCTTTTTCCCCTTCCCTCGCAACTGCCGGGCGATTTCCATATCAGACGTCGTAAGACCTTCTTTTCCATCCATCATAAAAATGATGACGTCTGCCTCTTCAATGGCCAGATTGCTCTGCTCGCGCATCTGGACAAGAATTTTTTCTTCGGAGGCCGGTTCAAATCCTCCGGTATCAATCAGCGTAAAGGCCCTGTCGTGATATGCACAATCCATGTAATTACGGTCGCGTGTCGCCCCCGGCTCGTCGATCACGATGGCCTTTTGTTTTCCGGCTATTCTGTTGAACAGGGTGGATTTGCCGACATTGGGACGTCCGACAATCGCGATGACCGGTTTGATTTTCATACAGCCTCTAATGTTTCAGTAAACCGAATTCCTCAAGCATTCTTTCCGAAGCGGTCCATTCTTTTCTTACCCTGACAAACAACTCCAGATACACTTTGGCACCGAAGAGATTTTCCATATCCAGTCTCGCCTGGGTGCCGATTTTCTTCAGCATGGCGCCTTTTTTTCCGATCATGATCGCTTTCTGCGAATCCTTTTCCACATTGATCGTCGCAGTGATCCGGATAAGATTCTTCGCTTCATCCTCCTTGAACAAATCAATTTCCACGGCTGCGGAATAAGGAAGCTCCTGTTTGGTATGAAGCGTAATTTTTTCCCGGATAAATTCTGAAGCAATAAATCGCTCGGTCGCATCCGTCACAATATCGTCCGGATAATATTTCGGTCCCTCCGGAAGCATCTCCTTGACAATCGTCAGCAATTCTTCAACGCCGTTGCCGTGCAATGCGGATATCGGGACTATTTCCCGGAAATCGTAAATCCTTCGAAACTTATCCATTAGCGGCAGCAGAAACTTTTTTTCAATCAAATCGATTTTATTGATTACCAGTAGCACCGGCGCTTTGGTCTCGTTCAAGGATTCTATCAGGAAAAGATCATGGGGCTGGACATCGGTCTGGGCTTCAATCATCATCAAGAGGACATCAACGCTGCCGATTGCCTCTCTGGTCGTCCGCACCATGGCACGGTTCAGCGGTGTTTTCGGTTTATGCATTCCGGGCGTATCGAGAAAAATCAACTGGGCATCCGGATAATTTTTTATCCCGGTTATTTTATTTCTCGTTGTCTGCGGCTTATGGGTCATAATGGATATTTTATCACCGATAATGGCGTTGAAAAGCGTTGATTTGCCCGCATTCGGACGTCCGATGATGCCGATGAATCCCGATTTAAACATGATCTTTATTGCCCTCTCACCAATTGATGAAATCCCGGAATCGTCCAATGCAACAACGGTCCCGAATTTACGGCAACGGAGAGTTCACCCCGCGGCCGGTCGGACTGTGATTCTATAATTAATTTCGCACGCGGGTAAAGCTTTTTTATCGCCTCCGTATTGATATTGTTTAATCCTCGAAAAATGGACAGATCCCGCTCCGATAAATAAAAACGTATTTCCTGGACATCCCCGGAAATCTTTTTCAGAACATTAACGGTGCTGTGATAAAATACAGAGGACCGCACCAGACTTCCGAAGGCCGGATGCACCGGTCCGGCCAGAACCGTTCCTTGTTTTTCCATCTCGGGTGTGGTCTGCACGCCCATTCTAATGATGCGGATACCGGCAGCGGCTAGTTTTTCCCAGGCTCTGCGGCATAACTCCACGGCAGAGGCAATGTCCAGAGGCCGGTACGCGCCCTTTCGGAATTCCTCAGCCAGGGCGGTTCCTGCAAAGACAAGAACGGGATGTATCCTTGCGGTGTCGGGAGAAAGTTCGATGGTTCTGTCCAGAGAATAATCAAAGCCTTCAGCCGTGTCACCCGGCAGACCGGCCATGAGATGAAGCCCGGTTTTGAATCCGTATTTTTTCAACATCATAACGGCCTTTTCCGTATCTGCCGCGCAGTGGCCTCTTCCGGCATAGCGCAACACATCATCAACAAAAGATTCCGCACCGATCTCTACGGTGGCAACGTTATATTTTTTCAACATGGACAATTGTTTTTCAAAAATATAATCCGGCCTGGTTGAAATTCGGATGGAATGAACCAGACCTCGTTGGATAAACGCATCAGCCATCGCCAACAGTGCTTCCTGATCACCCGAATCGATTCCGGTAAAGCTTCCGCCGTAAAAGGCGATTTCCACTCGTCTGGTCTTGTCTTTGTTCCACTCCAGATAAGAGGTAACGGTCCTGTCAAAATACTCCTGGGTTATTTTCTCCGGGAAATTCCCGGCGCTGATCTTCTGATTGCAGAAGACGCAGCGATGCGGACAACCGCTGTTCATGATAAAAACGGGAATAATCAACGGATAGTTATCGTTCGGTTTTCTATAACTGGCTTTCGTCATCCTGCAGTATTTTCCAGGCCTTTTGCGCGGCTTGTTTTTCCGCTTCCTTTTTGCTCGTCCCTGTACCGATTGCCGTCAGTTTGTCGACAATTACCACTTTTACCTCAAAAACCTTGGCATGCTCCGGACCGGATGTATCGGCAAGCAAATACATTGGAATTGTTTTGAATTTTCTCTGGCAAAACTCCTGCAGCAGGGTTTTATAATCGAAATAATCGGACGGTAGAGTCTCTTTCTCCAGAAAGGGCTCGATTAATTTTCTCACAACCGCCCGCACATTCTCGTAACCGGAATCCAGATAAACGGCAGCCACGACGGCCTCGAACGCATTGGCCAGGAAAGAATCCCTGGCGCGGCTGCCGGCATTCTCTTCACCGCGCCCGATTAAAAGACAATTGCTTATTTGCAGCCCCCGTGCGAGTTGAGCCAGATTCTTCTCGCCCACCAGAACCGATCTCATTTTCGTCAGATCGCCTTCGGAACCATCGACATATTTTTTGATGAGCAAATCACTCACGCATAATCCTAAAACGGAATCTCCCAGAAATTCCAGCCGTTCATTATCGGACACGCCCGGCTGACGGTTCTCATTGACATAAGAACGATGGGTCAGCGCGGTTACAAGAAGATCGACATCGCGGAAACGATAATCAAGTCTCTCTTCCAGTTTTTTCAGAACCTCTCTTCTGCTTTTATCCATAGCGATATGTCCTATTTTTTATGTAAACATTTTGGTTCGTCCCAACATGATGCACCTTTGCTGAAATCTTCAATAAGGTAAAAATCGAATATGCGCAATAGGCAATTTGCCCGCCCCCCGGCCAGAACACAATGCCCATCCACTGCGTCTGATTACTTATGTCCTTAATGTTTTTACTGTAAAATCAAAAGGCTTCGTGGTAAACTTAACCATATTTCATATGCCCCTTGATGAAGGAGAGTTCATTATCATGGATGTAATCACCGGCTATATATCGACACATCCCGCCGTCGTCGTTATAGGCGCCATCTTGATCATTTTATTATTTCTGCATGTAATCTTTAAAAATCTGCTTAAGCTGATTTTTATAACGGCTCTTCTTTTGATCGTCGCTTTCGGTTATTATTATGTTCAGCATCCGGCGGAAACAAAAGCTAAAGTTGAAGAATCTTTTCACATGGTGGAATCCGGTTTAAATGAAATCAAAGACAAAAGTAAAAGCTTCTACAAAGACGGAAAGGATCTGTATAAAAAAACAAAAGAAGCTCCCGGAGGTGTCAGCAAGTTACTCGACGCCTCTGAAAAGGAAGTGGAAAAAGAGGTGGGGAAAGAAACGAAAAAATAAAATTTCACTTCCGTTGCCGCTGTTTTTTCAACGGAGGCTGTCAACATATTATTTATAAAAGATTGATTTCCATCGCACGGACCGGACAGGCCGAAACACACAGTTCACAACCGTTGCATTTTTCCGGATCAAAGACAACCTTCAGCGTCTTTTTTTCAAACGACAGGGCTCCCGTCGGACAGAAAGCCGTGCAGGCGCCGCAGTGGACGCACTTATCGGCATTTTGACTGACGCTTTTGGAGAGCGGTTCTACCTTCAGGCCCAACTCTTTTAAAAAACGGATCCCGTGATCGAAATTTTCCTTGGAACCGCTTAATTCCAGAACGATAACGCCTTCGCGGCGCGGAAATATTCTCGCCTTCAGGATATTGAACACAAGATTATATTGCTTCACCAGCTGATAAATTACCGGTTGCTGAACCGTATCGGGTGTGTAACGAATGACGATTTTCTTAGAAACCATAGTAAACGGACTCAATAAAATTTTTGAAAGATTAAGATATCAACCATGGATTGTCAAGGCAATTTAAAGAGACCCGCTAACGATGGGAAGCGCTAGTCGTAGAGAGACTCTCTAATATTGAGCCCCGACAAGTCGGGACGAAGATTGAAGACTCAGCCGAATTATCCAATCCCGACTAATCGAGATTGGAAATTATCCCAGGAGCGAAGTAGTGAAATTTGAAAATCGAACTATCCCGACAACATAGTTGGCAGGGGCGACGTGGGATTTGACAAAATTGCGTGCTTTGTGACATCATCAACCGGCCGTCAGCAGTTTCTTCCAATCCAGAGACGGAAACGTTTCATGCAGAACATGGTCGTCCGGAACCAGATGGTATTCCAACGCAGCGAAATACCGGGAAGCAATGTCTTTGACCTTTTCTGGATCAACGATATCGTCTTCGGAGCCATGGTAGAGTATGACAGGAACGTTTAAAACCCGGGAAGGCGGCATGAATTCAGCGAGATTCAACGCCGGCGCCAGAAGAATCAGCTTTTTTACCCGGTGTTCATTTTCGATGGCGTATTGAACGGCCATTAACCCTCCATAACTCGAACCGACGATGATCAAATCGGTTTTATCGTTAAGAAGGCTCTGAAGTTTTCGCATACGCGCCGCAAAATCTCCCGTATAATTTTCAATGATCATCTGCGGAAAATTTTTACAGAAAAACTGCCCCTTGGTGCCCTGCGCCGTGCTCTCCAGCCCGTGAATAAAAACCAGCGTATCCATGCGTATTCCTGCCCTTCTCCGGCATATTTTTATGTTGTATAGATTATGTCAGTATGTTATCCATTCCACAAGAAAAGATTTGCTGTCAGGAGATCAAATTATGGCAATAGTATTACCTTTTAAAGCGGTTCGACCGGATAAAAAATTTGTCGCTCAGGTGGCGGCTCTCCCGTACGATGTAATGACCCGGGAAGAAGGGAAAAAAGCGGTTTCCGGCAACCCGTTGAGTTTCATGCATGTGGAAAAATCGGAAATCGACGTCCCCGACAAAACGAAAAGCGATGACCCTCTTATCTATCAGACGGCCAAACGGAATTTCACCGATATGCGTGTTAAGGGCATTTTGATCCAGGATGAATCGCCGCATTTTTATGTGTACAGGCAGAAAATGGGCACGCGGGCACAAACCGGAATCGTCGGTGTGATGAACGCTTCCGAATACGATGCCGGAAAAATCAAAAAGCATGAATTGACCCGGCAAGACAAAGAAGAAGACCGCATCCGTCATGTCGACACCGTAAATGCGCAGACCGGTCCCGTATTCATCAGTTATCGTGAAAGACCGGGCATTAATACGATTGTCGATCACGTGACCTTCGGCATGCCGGAATATGATTTTACCTCTGATGATGGCGTGACGCATACGGTCTGGATTATTTCCGACTCCCGTCATATTGAGGAAATAAAAAAAGAGTTTCTCGCCGTGGACGCACTTTATATCGCCGACGGTCACCACCGGGCGGCCGCCGCAGCCGCCATTGCCCGGACAAGACGTGCAAAGGAATCCGCCAGAGGATTCGCCGGGGAATACGAATCGGTTCTGGCGGTGTTTTTCCCCGATACGCAACTGAGAGTTATGGATTATAACCGTGCCGTCAAGGATTTAAACGGTCTGACACCTGACCAATTTATCGATAAAATCGGTTCCGCTTTCATTGTCAGCAAAGATTTTTCGGACCGATCACCGAACCAGCTTCATGATTTCGGCATGTATCTGGGAGGCCAGTGGCATAAACTTACCGTCAAGGAAGGTGTTTACGACAAAAACGATCCCGTCGCCAGTCTGGACGCGGCCATTCTGCAGGAGCATCTGTTGTATCCGGTTCTGGGAATCAAAGACCCGCGTGTGGATGACCGGATCAAATTTATCGGCGGCATCAGGGGAATGGACGAGCTGGAAAAACTGGTGAATCAGGACGGTTTTGCCGTGGCGTTCTCTCTTTATCCCACCACCATGGAGCAGATCATAAATGTGGCCGATGCCGGAGCAATTATGCCTCCCAAGTCGACATGGTTCGAACCCAAACTGCGCAGCGGATTATTCACGCACAGGCTGGATTGAAAAAGATTGATGATTCGAACGATGGAAGAAGAAACCCTTGATGAAATTCTTCACGGCGCTTTGCGTATTTTCCAGAAAAAAAAAGGGTATCGTTTTTCCATCGATTCCATCCTGCTGGCCCATTTCGTTTCTCTGAAAAAGCGGACACGGCTCATGGATATCGGCTGCGGCAGCGGTATCATCCTGCTGATCCTGACAAAACGTTTTCCGACCACCCAATGCGTCGGCTTGGAGATTCAGGAACGTCTTGCGGTCATGGCTCGGAAAAACGTTCAACTCAATCAACTGGAAAACCGCATTGACATCGTTTGGGGCGATGCCCGCAACGTCAGAACTATTTTCCAGGAACGGACGTTTGACGCAGTGGTATTCAACCCACCTTACCGAAAATTACATTCCGGCCGGATCAATCCCCTGGAAGAAAGAGCCATTGCCCGTCATGAAATCCAAGGGTCCCTCAAAGATTTTTTAAACGCGGCAAAATATCTCTTGAAACCGGCGGGAACGGTTTTTACGATTTATCCGGCTAAACGACTGGTGGAGCTTGTTTACCTGTTCAGGTTACACGGCATTGAGCCAAAAAAAATGAAACTGATTTTTTCTGATGTATCTTCCGGGGCCGAATTTGTGCTGGTCGAAGGGAGAAAAGGTTCCAAAGAAGAGTTGAAGGTTGAACCGCCGATGTTCATTTACGACCGGCCCGGAAAATATTCCGAGAAAATGTCCGGCGTCTTCAGCGACCTTTCCGGCTTTCCCATTGACGACGCCGGCTGATTTCCAGCCTCATAATGCGTTTTAATACCGCGGCCAGTTCCTGGTCGATCAGAGCTTCCGTGCATTCGGCAATCATGTCTTTGTCTCTTTTTTTTAAAACCGCTTTCTTCTCCTTCAAAACAGGATTAGCCTCTTTTTCATTTACCGGTGAGTGACCGACCACAAAACGTATTTCTTTGATCAGGGGTTTCCCGGAAAGGTTATTTAATTTAACGAGAATTTCTTCTTTCATGAAATGAAGCTGCTGTACCCAGACCGAAGAGGCTGTTTTGACGAAGAGCGTTCCATTCCTCAGAGAATCCGGCCGGGTTTGCAAGGCGATTTGAGGACCCACCGCTTTCGGCCAGAGTGTCTGAAGTGTTTTCTCCTCGATTTTTGAAATCATTCCTCTTTTTTTCAGAATCGGGAACAGGATTTCGCTGATCGATTGTAATCTCGTTTGCGGTTTTCGTTTGCGCATTACTTTTTCTGACATAAATTAAAAGACAGGTCAAGGGGACAATCCCGTCCGGCTTTCGCTTGGGGGAGGATAATGCGGCTTTACTTCGCGTTTCCTTATATTCGCGCTTAGCGAGTGTCTGATCCCGCTGAGCTGCGCTCCGGGGATAGTTCCACTGACGCTTCGCGCGTCATTACATTCGCGCTTAGCGAGTGTCACTAAAAAAACGGGGAGGCTTCAAGCCTCCCCGTTCCGGAAATTCATTTATAAAAAATCATTTTTTAGACAGCAAATGATTCTTCAGGAATGTTCATCGCACTCTGTTCATCCTGTTTCAGGTTTTCCAGATGAGGAATGACCAGTCCGGTGATGCGGTTAATGAAGAATCTTGCACCTTCAATCTTACCGCGATAGAAGGCTTTATCCATTTCACCGGTATCTGCTGCAAAGAACTTGGGAATCGCAACCAGGGCCATTCTGAGGTGCAGCCAACCGACAAGCGCATCACCCAGGCAGTTCAGAAAATCGCAGGCGCCAATCAGCGGAACGAAAGGCGTGGTTTTGATCATCTTGGAGAAGGCCAGCGCCGTTTCAGCACAGGCATTCAGGGCTTTCTCTACGGTCTCGGCTTCCTTCTTGAAAGCATCAAGTTTCTTGCCTTCTTCAATAGCTTCCTTGGTAACGCTCAGCAGGTTCATAAAATAAGCGCCTCTCTTCATGCCCAGTTTGCGGCCCAGCAGGTCAAGAGCCTGAATACCGTTGGTCCCTTCATAAATCAGATTGATCTTGTTATCTCTCATCATCTGTTCGACGGGGTATTCACGGCAGAAACCGTAACCGCCGTAGCACTGCACGGCCAGTTCGATGCTTTCCTGGCCTTTTTCTGTACAGTAGGATTTGACGATCGGCGTAAGAACTTCGATCAGGCCATGCCAGAATTCTTTCTGCTCCTCGTTACCATCGATCATTGCGCTGAATTCATTATCCATGCAGAAGTAGCAGAAATATGCCAGAAGGCGCAGACCTTCGGAAATGGCTTTCTGTTTGAGCAGCATTCTGCGGACATCCGGATGTTTAATGATCGGCACGGCGGGTGCGTCTTCAACCTTCATGGCCATCATGATGACATCCTGGCCCTGAATTCTCTGTTTGGAATAATCCAGAGCGTGCAGATAAGCGGCCATTGCCAGAGAAGCGCCCATCATACCGACGCCCTGACGTTCTTCGTTCATCATGTGGAACATGATCGGCATACCCTGACGTTCTTCACCCATCAGATAACCGATGCACTTATTGTCCGAACCGAAGTTCAGTGTACAGGTGGCGTTGCCGTGGATACCCATTTTGCTTTCGATATTGCCGCACTGCACATCATTGGGTTCTCCGAGTTCGCCCTTTTCATTGAATCTGATTTTGGGAACCATGAAAATGGAAATGCCCTTTGTTCCCTTGGGGTCGCCTTCGATTCTGGCCAGAACCGGATGGATGATGTTCGGGGTCAGATCATGGTCGCCGGCGGAAATGAAGCTCTTGGTGCCGACGATGGAGTAGGTGCCATCAGCATTCTTTTTGGCGGTTGTCTTCAGAGCTCCGACGTCAGAACCGGCGCCCGGCTCCGTCAGACACATCGTTCCCGCCCATTCGCCGGTGTACATTTTTTCCAAAACGATGTCGCGCAGCGGATGCTGGAAGAAATCTTCCATCAATCGTGCACAACCGTGGGAAAGACCGGGATACATAACAAAAGCCTGATTGCAGGCCAAAAACATATTTGCTGCGGCAGCGGCAATGACAGCGGGGAATCCCTGTCCGCCGACTTCCGGCTGGTCAGCCATAGCCATGTAACCGTTTTCGCAATAAAGCTTCCATAATCTCTTGTAAGCTTCGGGCGTCGTTACTTTGCCTTTGTCGAATGTCGCTTCGACCGGTTTACGATGAACCTCATCCGGATAGGTGGGAGCAATATCGTTCTCTGAAAACTTTGCTGCCGCATCAAGAGCCATGATGCATGTATCTGCATCAAAATCCTTGTAACGACCTTTGCCTAACAATGTTTCCTCAATCTTTAATACTTCAAACAACTGGAATTTAATATCCCGTAAATCAACCCACAAACTCGCCATATAATCCTCCTTAAACTTTGTTTATTGTATTTTGTACTCGTTCTGACTGAACGACGAGACTCTAGACACCTTTCCCAATAATTTTTCTGACATGCGAAAATGTAAAAAACGGACGATCTTTTACATTGTTTAATATAATTATATCAAATGACTGAAAGTCATGTATTGCGTGTTATACATCCCAAAATTCACTCTGTCAACATATTATTGAGATTTAAGTATTTTATTTTACTTTTTCCGGAGATTTCTATAATAACAATACATTATCAAATACTTATATAAATTTTAACGATTTCAAATTAAGGGACTTTTCCGTTATCAAATAAAAAAATCCCCGGCCGATATAATCTGATTCCGGGGACTTTTTTTGTCGTTTTTACGTTATCTTTCAGAAAATCAATGCTTTGCAATTTCCAGATAATACTGGGTGATCTCATAAACCGCATAATCCATCATGAGCATGATTCGCATAATACTGTCGATCGCCTGATTGTGTTCCAGGGCATCGATGAAGATGGCCTGAAAATCGGCGTACAGCCACATGTGACGCCGCATGAGAACAAGTCCGTAAATCGCTTCCTGTAAGGGAAGACCGATTTCATGGCATTTTTTCGCATATTTCTGAAAATATTCCCGGGTATATTCAAGACGATCCTCGGGAACCAGCAATTTTCGTAAATTCCGGTAAAAATCCACTGCGTAAACGACCAGTTTTTCCTTTTTTATATTTCGATAATGGGTAGTTCTCTTGTTTTTATGAACTTCCTTCGCCCAGTGCTCGGCGATTTCTTCGGCGTTTTGCTCCGTAATATCGAGTAACTTTATAGAGTCGACCATAACAATATTCTCCTTTCTATGAGATTAAGTCCGGCACTAAATAATTGCTGACATATTTTTTATTTTATCGTTATCTCGTCAGTGACTGGTATTCCTTCGTTACTTCATAACAGGCGTAATCGAACAATAAAATGGTGCGTCCGAGCGTATCGAGGGCCTGCCGTTGATCAATCCCTGAAGTAAAGATGGCCTGAAATTCAGCATAGAGCCAGATATGGCGTCTCATCAGAATGAGAGCATACAGCGTTTCTTTTGCGGGGATGCCCATGGTATGACTTTCCTCAGCATAACTCCGGAAATAGCGCAATGAATCATCCGTTATTTTTTCATCAAGAAACATTTTACTGAAGGTTTGATAAAACCTGACACATTGATTGGTGATTTCTGCTTCATTCAAACTTTTATAAGTCGGTGTCCTAGAGTTGTTTTTTACGTCTTTCAACCATCTCGCCGCTATCTTTTCCGCGTGTTTTTCTGCCAGTTCGAGATACTTTATGGCATAGGTTTTCATAACAGCCTCCTTTCTAACTCGAATTCGTTTGAATGTTTGATTTTAATATAAAGCATGACAATGAATTTGACAATAAGTTTTTATAAAAAAAGTTTTTCGAACGGACTCCCGGTCAGTTCTGTTTCCGATTTGATATTTTATTGACATAAAAAATCGAAAACCCTATAGTTCTTGTCAAAATCCTCGCGTTGTTTAAATACAATTGATGAAAGGCCGAAAAAATGAAAACGCTCAAAGCACTCATTCCGATTTTGTTATTGTGTATCATGGCGGTCACGTCGGGCTGTACGGCACTGGGATGGAACACTGTCCCGGTGGAAAAACTGAAACTGAAATATGCCGATGCAGAATCAGAAATCATCGAAATCGATGAAATGAAAATTCATTATAAAGACGAGGGACAGGGACCTGTTCTGATCCTGTTGCATGGGGTCTGTGCGTCCCTGCACACCTGGGACGGATGGACACAGCGGCTGAAAGATCGTTATCGTATCATCCGGCTGGATATTCCGGGATTCGGACTGACCGGACCGGCCCCCGATAAATCTCTGTACCGGAAAGACGAAGCGGTCAGGCTCTTCGAAAAAGTCGTTGATGAAA